>Ga0209346_1000081_pt1 | contig 145174 bp, 130 predicted proteins | sample AutmiccommunBRH9_FD_187381 | JGI IMG/M metagenome (GOLD analysis project Ga0209346, IMG submission 187381) | Deep subsurface microbial communities from Mt. Terri, Switzerland - Autotrophic microbial communities BRH/9 (SPAdes) (version 2) | ecosystem: Environmental > Aquatic > Deep subsurface >...
CCCATTCCGCATCGGTCAAATCGCTTGGCAAAGCCAGGTCGGCACGGGCATACTGCGCTCGGGTGGTGTCAGTCCACATCGTTGAACTCCGGAAGTTTGTTGCAAAACCTCAGAATCAGCGACTTGGGCTCGCGTCAAGCTAACCCGCTGACACCACTCAACTTAATTTCGGATCAGGCTCTTAGGCGTAACACACCTTGCGCGCAGCCTCGGCAATGCGCGCCGCATCGATCAGCGCCAACTTTTCGAGGTTGGCGGCATAGGGCAGCGGCACGTCTTCGTTGCACACCCTGAGCACCGGCGCATCGAGGTGGTCGAACCCTTCCTCCATGCAGATTGAAATCACCTCGCTGGCGATGGAACAGGTCGGCCAGCCTTCCTCGGCGATGATCAGCCGGTTGGTCTTGGCAAGGCTGGTGAGCACCGCCTGCTTATCGAGCGGGCGTAGCGTGCGAAGGTCGATCACTTCGGCATCGATCCCTTCATCCGCCAATGTCTGCGCCGCTTCGAGCGCCATGCCAACCCCGATTGAATAGCTGACGATGGTGACGTCCTTGCCTTCACGCATGATCCGCGCCTTGCCAATCGGCAGCACGTAATCATCCAGATCAGGCACATCGAAGCTGCGGCCATAAACCAGTTCGTTTTCGAGGAACACGACCGGGTCTTCACAACGGATCGCGGCCTTCATCAGCCCCTTGGCATCTGCGGCATCAAAGGGCGCGATGACGATCAGGCCGGGGACACTGGCATACCACGGGCCATAATTCTGGCTGTGCTGCGCGCCGACGCGGCTGGCCGCACCGTTGGGGCCGCGAAACACGATCGGACAGCGCATCTGGCCGCCCGACATATAGTTGGTTTTGGCGGCAGAATTGATAATATGATCAATGGCTTGCATGGCGAAGTTAAAAGTCATGAATTCGACAATCGGTCGCAATCCGCCCATCGCCGCGCCGGTGCCGATCCCGGCAAAGCCATATTCGGTAATCGGCGTGTCAATCACCCGCTTCGGCCCGAATTCGGCGAGCAGACCCTGCGTGACCTTGTAGGCGCCCTGATATTCGGCGACTTCCTCACCCATCACGAACACGCGGGGATCGCTGCGCATTTCTTCGGCCATCGCATCGCGCAATGCCTCACGCACAGTGGTGCTGATGAAGTTGGTGCCTTCCGGGATGGCAGGGTCTTTGGCGGCGGTTGCGGGTGCCGGTGCGGGCTTTTCAGCCTTGGGGGCAGGCGTGGGTGCAGGCGTTTCCGCTTGTGCAGGAGCGGGCGCTGGAGAGGCCTCCTCCCCTTCCCCCTCGATCAGCGCAATCACCGCGCCAACCGCCACATCCTCGGTGCCCGCCGCAATCACGATCTTTGACAACACACCTTCGTCGATGGCCTCAAACTCCATCGTTGCCTTGTCGGTTTCGATCTCGGCGATGATGTCGCCCGGTTCGATCCGGTCGCCTTCAGCCTTGAGCCATTTGGCGAGCGTGCCCTGCTCCATCGTCGGCGACAGGGCCGGCATTTTCAGTTCAATCGCCATGGCTCAATACTCCTCCACCAGCACATCGGTGTAGAGTTCACCCGGTGTCGGTTCTGGCGAATTCTCGGCGAAATCTGCTGCACCAGCGACTTCCGCGCGGATCGCCTTGTCGATTGCTTTCAATTCGTCCTCGGTCTTGCCGGCCTCGATCAGGGTTTTCTTCAAGCCCTCGATCGGATCGTGGTGGTCGCGCTGTTCCTGCACTTCCTCGCGGGTGCGGTACTTGGCCGGATCGGACATCGAATGCCCGCGATAACGATAGGTGTTGCACTCCATCAGCACTGGGCCGTTGCCCGCACGCACGTGGGCGAAGGCGACTTCGGCGGCGGCGCGCACTTCGAGCACGTCCATGCCGTTCACTTCCATCCCCGGAATGCGGAACGCAGTGCCGCGCCGGTAGAATGCGGTTTCCGCCGATGAACGCTTGGTCGCGGTGCCCATCGCATATTGGTTGTCCTCAACCACAAACACGATCGGCAGCTTCCACAGCGCCGCCATGTTGAAGGTTTCGTAAACCTGCCCCTGATTGGCCGCGCCGTCACCAAAATAGGCAAGGCAGATGCCGCCATCTTCGTTGTATTGGTGCGCCAGTGCGAGACCCCCGCCCAGCGCCACCTGCGCGCCGACGATGCCGTGCCCGCCGTAAAACTTATGCTCGGTGCTGAACATATGCATCGAGCCGCCTTTGCCCTTGGAAATCCCGGCTTCGCGCCCGGTCAGTTCCGCCATGATCACCTTGGGATCGATCCCGTAGGCGAGCATATGGCCGTGATCGCGGTAGCCGGTGATCACGCTGTCGCGATCATTATCAAGCGCCGATTGCAGCCCGATCGCGACCGCTTCCTGCCCGATATAAAGATGGCAGAACCCGCCGATCAGCCCGAGCCCGTAAAGCTGGCCCGCCTTCTCCTCAAACCGCCGGATCAGCAGCATCTGGCGGTAGAATTCCATCATCTCCGCATCGCTCGCCGCGTAGCGTTTCTTCGCCTCGAACGCGTCTTGCAGCGAATGGAGCATGAATTCGGTGTCGTCCGCCGCGCGGGCGGTCTTTTTTGCCGCTGAGGACGGCTTTGCAGGCTGCTTGGCCAAGATCGGGTTCCTCTCTGTGGCGCACTCATGGGGAGGAGAAGCGCATCACTTCGCTATAGGCGGAGAAATATGCAGGGCGCAACGCCAAGCCGTAGCGGAAGTGCCCGGCGCATACGAAATCAGCGGATTGCGGGGCGGGTTGAGCTACTCGTCGTCGAGCGTGACGACGATTTCGTCCTCACGCATCACGCCCAATTGTTCGCGCACCAGCTCGCTCGCCAGGTCAGGATCAGCCGCTTCGGGATCAAGCAGCATCACCCGGTTGCGCATGGCATCACGCTTTGCGGTAAGGTCAGCAATTTGTGTTTCACGTTGATCGAGCGCGGACACGTTCTCGCTCCAGGCGAGCAGCCCGGTCGGGCCAGCCACAGCAAAGCCCGCCAGCAGCACCAGCGCGATCAGCGCCGCTGCCTGTTTCAGTCTTTCGCCGGATCCGATGTTACGCATTACTGGCTCGTTCCCCCTTGCCGCTTTGCCCACAGAATCACACTTGCCGCTCCGCTGCAAGAACATTGCACTGCCATGCGCACAAATCCATGCAAATTGGCCCGATTTCAGTAAGAGCGCGGCAGGCCGAGCACATGTTCGGCCAGATAGGACAGGATCAGATTGGTCGAAATCGGCGCCACGGTGTAAAGCCGCGTCTCGCGGAACTTGCGTTCGACATCATATTCCTCGGCAAAGCCGAACCCGCCGAAGGTCTGCACGCACATATCAGCCGCCGCCCAACTGGCTTCGGAGGCGAGCAGTTTGGCCATGTTGGCTTCCGCGCCGGGATTGCCGCCCTCATCATAGGTCTGCGCCGCGTGGTGCACCATCAATTCGGCCGCGCGCATCTGGGCATAGGCGCGCGCGATCGGGAATTGCACGCCCTGATTCTGCCCGATGGGCCGCGCGAACACGCTGCGGTCTTTGGCGTAGGCGGTGGCTTTTTCGATGAACCATTTGGCATCGCCAATGCACTCGGCCGCGATCAGGATTCGTTCGGCGTTCATACCTGACAGGATATAGCGGAACCCCTTCCCTTCCTCGCCCACCAGCGCCGATGCGGGGATGCGCAGATCGTCAAAAAACACCTCGCAGGATGAATGGTTCATCATCGTGCGGATCGGCTTTACGGTCATGCCGTTTTGCAGCGCGGCCTGCATATCTACGAGGAAGATCGACAGGCCTTCGGTCTTGCTGGCCGCCTCTTCTCGCGGCGTGGTGCGCGCGAGCAGCAGCATCAGATCAGAATGTTCGGCGCGGCTGGTCCAGATTTTCTGGCCGTTGATGACATAGTGATCGCCGTCCTTCACAGCGCGCGTTTTCAGGCTGAGCGTATCGGTGCCGCTGGTGGGTTCGGAGACACCGAAAGCCTGAAGGCGCAATTCCCCGCTGGCGATGCGCGGCAGGTAATGCGCCTTCTGGCTCTCGCTGCCGTAACGCAGCAGCGTGTTCATGATATACATTTGCGCGTGGGCGGATGATCCGTTGCACCCGCTTGCCTGGATTTCCTCCATGACCACGCAGGCCGCTGCCAGGCTCAACCCGCTGCCGCCGTGTTCGACCGGGATCAGCGCGGCGAGAAAGCCCGCTTTGGTCAGCGCATCGACAAACTCTGCCGGATAATCGCGCACCGCATCTTTCGCGCGCCAGTATTCACCGGGAAACGCATCGCACAGGCTGGCTACCGCGCGGCGGATATCGGCAAGGTCTTGGGTGTCGTGCGGCATTATGGAACTGCTCTCCTGATTGCTCCCGTCGCGGAATGGCTGCGCGTGCTGGTAATCCCGTTTCGATCTGATACGCAATGGGTGTTGGGGTGATGTATCACAGGAGAAAGCCAACATGCAGATCATCGCGCACGATCCAGAGCGTTTCGCCGCCCTGCCCGATTACCCCTTTGCCGAAAACTGGCTGACCATTGACCTTGGCGAAGGGTTTTCAGGCCGGATGCATTATCTTGATGAAGGGCTGAAGGATGCGCCCCCGGTGCTGCTGTTTCACGGCGAACCGAGCTGGAGCTTTCTCTATCGCAAGATGATCCCGCTGCTGGTCAATGCCGGGTTCCGCTGCCTCGCGCCCGACCTGATCGGCTTTGGCAAAAGCGACAAGCCCGATGATGTCGCATTCTACACCTATGCCCGCCACCTTGCTTGGTTGAAGCAATGGCGCGATGCGGTGGTGCCGGGCGTCACGGGATTGTTCTGTCAGGATTGGGGCGGATTGCTGGGCCTGCGGATGGTGGGCGAACAGCCTGATCGCTTTGCCTTTGTGGTCGCCAGCAACACCTTCCTGCCTGCAGGCGGAGGCAAGGCATCCCCGGGATTTCTGGCATGGCGCGAATTTGTGCTCAATTCGCCCGATTTCGATGTCGGCAAAGTGCTCGATCAGGCGACGTCAACGGCGCGCACGCCCGCAGAAATCGCTGCCTATGACGCCCCCTTCCCCGATGAGGCATCCAAGGCTGGCGCGCGCGCATTTCCGCAATTGGTGCCGGTTGAAGATGACAAGCCTGGCGTCGCTGAAAACAAGGCGGCATGGGCGGGCCTTGCCGCATTTGACAAGCCGTTCCTGACGCTGTTCGGTGAAGATGATCCGGTGCTGGGTGCAGCCGGGCCGATGCTGGCCGAACGGATCAAGGGCGCGGCCGGGCTACCCCATGCCATGCTCAAGACCTGCGGCCATTTCAGCCAGGAAGACCGCCCGGCTGAACTGGCAGATGGCGTGATCGCGATGGCACGCAAGGCCGGTTTTCTGGCCTGACCACGGCGCTCGCCGCATCGGGCAGGGTGCGGCGAGAAATGGTGACCCCGGCGCGATTCGAACGCGCGGCCCCCAGATTAGGAATCTGGTGCTCTATCCGGCTGAGCTACGGGGTCCCGCTGCTCACATAGCAGGGACACCTCTTCAATCAATTCAACTTTTCTGGTGGGGCGACCGGAAATGGCAGCGGGGCAACCGGCACGCCTTCATCGATCAGCGCCCTTGCTTCGGCAAGGCTGGCCTGTCCGTGGATCGGGGCTTCGTCGCGTTCGCCGTAATGCATCTTGCGGGTTTCATCGGCGAATTTGTCGCCTACCCATGTGCTGTTCTTCAGCGCCTCGGCCTGCGCCTTGGCGAGCGCAGCGATGGCTTTTTGCACCTTGGGCGGGAGCGGCGCGTTGGCGAGTTGTTGCGTGGGGCCGTCCGCTACCGGAGCAGGCCGGGCATTGCCCTTGGCTGGAACCGCAGGGGCCATCGGTGCCTTGCTCACCGCAGCCGACCCGCAGGCCGGGCAGGCGAGCAATCCGCGCGCGCACTGTTCCTCGAAATCGGCGGACGAGCCGAACCACCCTTCAAAGCGGTGGCCGTCTGCGCAGGAAAGGTCGAAAACAATCATCGCCGTTACGCTTTGGGGATTTTGCGGCGGTTGGCAAGCGCAGGCACCTGCGCACGCACTTCGGCCACCCGCTCCAGATCAATGTCGCAGAACCCCAGCCCTGGTGCATCGCCGCCCATGTCGAGCAGCACTTCGCCCCACGGGTCGATCACCAGACTGTGGCCATAAGTCGCACGTCCGTCTTCGTGGCGGCCAACCTGCGCAGCGGCAATCACGAAGGCGCTTGCCTCGATCGCGCGGGCGCGCAGCAAGACGTGCCAATGCGCCTGCCCCGTCGGCACGGTAAAGGCGGCTGGCACCGCGATGCAATCACAGCGGCGGTTTCCGAGCGCTTCGAAAAGGCCCGGAAAGCGCATATCGTAACAGATCGCCAGCCCCAACCGCCCGACCGGCGCATCTTCAACCGTCACCACCGCGCTGCCCGGTTCATAGGCCGCACTTTCGCGCCACGCCTCGCCGGTCGCCAGTTCGACGTCGAACATATGGATCTTGTCATAGATGACCGGCGGGCCGAGGTCGGGATAGAAATAATGCGAGCGATTGGCCCATTTGCCGCTGTCCGCCATGACCGGCATCGAACCGATGGCGATATCAATATGCAGCTTGGCGGCGATGCATGACAGGTGCTCGCAGGCATCCGTTGGCGCGTCTGATGCGATCCAACCCCGCGCGCGTTCACGGTCGCGATCGAGCAGCAGCGACATTTCCGGGGTGAACAGCACCAAGGCACCTTCATCCGCAGCCCTGCGCGCAGCATTTTCGATTTCAGCCAGATTGGCAGCGGGATCGATACCCGAACACATCTGGAGAACCGCAATACGTGGCATCAGCCCGCCAGCAGCGCGTCAAGCCGCCCAGCCCGCTCCAATGCCGCCAGATCATCCGATCCGCCCACATAGGTATCGCCGATGAATATCTGCGGCACTGTCCGCGCATTGGGCGCGCGCGCCAGCATTTCGGCGCGCTTGGCCCCGCCCAGCGTGATGTCATATTCCTTGAAGGCCGCGCCCTTCTGCTTGAGCAAATGCTTCGCACGCACACAGTATGGGCAGGCGAATTTAGTGTAGATGTCGATTTGCGGTTGAGCCATTGCGATCCTCTTGAAACCGGGTGTTTGCAAACCAGATAGAGATTGTCGCCGCGTTCCGCCAGCCTTGGGGAACGTTAGGTGACACGGCGGGTGCTGCATAAGGCAGGCCCGCGCAGGAAACCAGATTGCTCGAACAAGAGGATTTGCAGACTATGTCACGTTTTGATTTTACCCCCTATCGCCGCAGCACCGTTGGTTTTGACCGTGTGTTCGACCTGCTGGAAAATCAGGCGCGCTTGAATGCGGGTGATAATTACCCGCCGTTCAACATCTCGCGCCGGGGCGAAGATAATTACCGCATCACGCTCGCCATTGCCGGGTTCCGACCGCAGGATATTGATATCACTGCGCAGCAAAACCTGTTGGTTGTGCAGGGCAAGAAACGCGAAGAGAACGAGGACGGGGCGGAACTGATCCATGTCGGAATCGCCAATCGCGGCTTTGAACGCCGGTTCGAACTGGCCGATTTCGTGCGGGTGGAACGCGCCGATCTGGCTGATGGGCTACTGATCATCGATCTGGTGCGCGAAGTGCCCGACGCCATGAAACCGCGCAAGATCGCGGTTGGCGGCGTGGGCCAGTTGTCTGCGGTGCCATCATCCAGCGATGATGACGATAATCAGACCGCCAGCGCCGCCTGATTATTCGCAAATTTTCGGATGATTGAAAGGGGGCGGATTTTTCAATCCGCCCCCAGCGACTTGCGTCGCCCTGGCTGGCGCTATCCGTCCGGGTCGCAGAAGACGGACAATGCCGGCCAAGCATTTGGCAGGTACCAGGAGAAACCACCCCCAAGACGACTTTTGCCTGAACCAAGCGAAAAGCCATGTGGCCGCAATAACAATGCGGCCCCTGTCAAACCATGAACCCCGCCAAGCGTTTAATGCGGAATGGCAACAACACGCAAGGTTAATCTTCTCGGATTCCAGCGACTCGCCAATCACCCAACGGAAACCACGGCGACAGCCCTCTCGTCCCGATATTCACGAAGCACGCGTCTTTGAAAAACCGCGGTAAAATGAATCAGACGAGGCGCGATTGTTCCAGCGCCGCCGCGATGAACCCGGCAAACAGCGGGTGCGGATCGAACGGGCGGGATTTCAACTCGGGGTGGAACTGCACGCCGACGAACCACGGATGATCGGGCCGCTCGACGATTTCGGGCAGCAACCCGTCGGGCGACATCCCCGCAAAGATCAAGCCCTGCTTCTCGAGCGGTTCGATATAGGCGCTGTTGACTTCGTAGCGGTGACGGTGACGCTCGGAAATCAGCTCCGCCCCGCCATAGATACGCGAAACATGGCTATTGGCGCTCAGCTTGGCCGGATAGGCGCCGAGCCGCATCGTCCCGCCCAGATCGCCGCCTTCTTCGCGTTGCTGAATGCCTTCCTGGCTCATCCATTCGGTGATGATGCCGACCACGGGTGCATCAGTCGCGCCGAATTCGGTTGAGGACGCCCCGGCAATGCCGGCCGCGCGCGCGCCTTCGACGCAGGCCATCTGCATTCCCAGACAGATACCGAAGAACGGCACCCCGCGTTCACGCGCGAACCGCACCGCTGAAATCTTGCCTTCGCTGCCGCGTGTCCCGAACCCGCCGGGCACCAGAATGCCGTGCATCGGATCGAGCGCGGCGATGATCTGCGATTCGTCATCGCCTTCGAAGATTTCGGCGTCGATCCACTTGATGTTGACCTTCACCCGGTTGGCAAGCCCGCCGTGGATCAATGCTTCGTTGAGGCTTTTATAGGCGTCCGGCAGCCCGACATATTTGCCCACCACCGCGATGGTAACTTCGCCTTCGGGGTTGAAATAGCGGTCATTGACGTCGTCCCACGCCGCCAGATTCGGTTCGGGCGCGTCGGTAATGCCGAAGGCGCGCAGCACTTCGCGGTCGAGCCCTTCGGCGTGATATTGCTGCGGAACCGCATAGATTGATGGAGCGTCCAACGCGGGGATCACCGCTTCGGTGCGCACGTTGCAGAACTGCGCAATCTTGCGACGTTCGGTTTCGGGGATCGGGTGTTCGGCGCGGCACAGCAGTAGATCAGGCTTGATCCCGAGGCTGGCAAGTTCGCGTACCGAATGCTGGGTCGGCTTGGTCTTCAGCTCGCCCGCCGCCTTGATATAGGGCACCAGCGTGACGTGGACGCTGAGCGTTTGCAGCGGTTCCAGCTCGTTTCGCAATTGCCGGATCGCCTCCATGAAGGGAAGCGATTCGATGTCGCCCACCGTCCCGCCGATTTCACACAGGATGAAATCGAGGCCATCCTGTTCGGCCAGCGCGAATTCCTTGATCGCGTCGGTGACGTGCGGGATCACCTGCACCGTTGCGCCCAGGTAATCGCCGCGCCGTTCGCGGGCGATGATGTCGCGGTAAACCCGGCCCGAGGTGATATTGTCGCTCTGCCGCGCGGAAACGCCGGTAAAGCGTTCGTAATGCCCCAGATCGAGATCGGTTTCGGCCCCGTCATCGGTGACATAGACCTCACCGTGCTGATACGGGCTCATCGTGCCCGGATCGACGTTGAGATAGGGATCGAACTTGCGGATGCGGACTTTATAGCCGCGCGCCTGCAACAGCGCCGCGAGGCTTGCCGCCATCAGACCTTTGCCAAGCGAGGAGACCACGCCGCCGGTGATAAAAATGAACCGCGCCATGGGAGTTGGGCCTTAAGCTGCGAGAGGGATTCGGGGCAAGCGAATTGCGCCAGCAAATGCTGCGCCATCCACAGTGCTGTCGGATTCAAGGGCTGAACGGGCGCGCGCGCGCCAGCGCAATCACTATTCGGAGAGCGGATCTTCGCTGGCGGGAGCAGCTGGAACCGTCGCTACCGGGGCCGATTGCGTTGGCGCAACCGGATCGGCCAGCAGATCGGGCGCTGCCGGGGCCGCCGCGCCGCGTTCGAGCGTGGAAGTGACGCTGACTGCGCTGCTTTCGCGAACTGCCAAGCCTGCGAGCACGATCGACAGCACCACAAACACGATGGCCAGCCACTTGGTCGCGCGGGTCAGGAAATCCGCCGATCCGCGCGCACCAATCCCGCCCGATGGGTTGCCACCGATGCCCAGCCCGCCCCCTTCGGAGCGCTGCATCAGGACAGAGCCGACCAGCGCTGCGGCGACAATCGCCTGAACCACGGTGAGGAAGATGAACAAGGACATAGAAAAAACTCGTGCGAAGGGCGGCGCGCGCCCGGTTGCGTCTGGTGCCCGCCATGTAGGCCGAGTGCGCCCCCGCGACAAGTCCGCGAGAAAGCGCGCCGGCCACAGGCTGGATGGTTAGTTTTCGAACGGCTCACCCGCGGCGAGCGCGATGCCCATGAAACTATCGGCGGTCAGGCTTGCCCCGCCGATCAATGCACCGCCCACTTCGGGGACGGCAAAGATTTCAGCAGCGTTTTCCGGCTTCACTGATCCGCCATAGATGATCCGCACCTCTGGCCCCTGTTCATCACCGAACAGATCCACCAGCAGCGCGCGGATTGCAGCGTGCATTTCACCAATATCCTCAACCGTTGCCGCCGTGCCGGTGCCGATTGCCCAGATCGGTTCATAGGCCACGGTCAGTCGATCAGCGACATCGGCTAGCATGGATTCAGTCGGCGGAAGCGATGCTTTGAGCTGCTTTTTGACGACGGCCACCGCCTCACCCGATTCGCGCGCCTTGGCGCTTTCGCCGCAGCACATGATGATCCGCAGGCCAGCGGCCAGCGCGGCTTCGGCCTTGGCGCGCACCCGCGCGTCGGTTTCGCCATGCCCTTGGCGGCGTTCGCTATGGCCAAGGATCACGAACTTGGCCCCGGCATCGGCGACCATCGCGGCGGAAATGTCACCGGTGAAAGCACCGCCATCAGCGTGGTGGCAATCCTGCGCACCCACGGCGATCTGTTCAGCCTCACGGTGAATCGGGTGAATCAGCGTATAAGGCGGTGCCAGCGCCACCTCGACCTTCATGTGGCGCTGGGCAGCACGGTCAATCGCCCGCGCTTCGGACAGCATCGCACGGGTGCCATGCATCTTCCAGTTTCCGACAATATAGGGTCGGCGGGTCATCGGTTTGTCCTGCACCTTGCAAAATGAGAGGGTTAATAGCCGGTATCTGCGATTCTATGGCCGCTTTAGTGCCCCGACGCCGCGTCCGCTAGCCGAGGAAGCCGTGCTAGTCAAAACGCGCTGACACCTGTTGCCGCGCAGCCGCAGGAACGATAAGGCGCGCCGGTGCCGCAAGCCTTGCGGTGCAGCGCTGCGGCTGTAAGGCCGTGCCATCAGCCAGCCTCGGGTGGGACCAGACACGCCATGATTTCGTTCTTCCGCCGTTTCTTCCAGTCGAAAATCGGCCTGCCGATTGTTCTTGCGTTCCTTGGCCTGATGGCGCTGGCATTCGCTGCGTCGGATATCACCGGATCGACTTTTGGCGGCATTGCAGGCGGCGACCGCGTTGCGGTGGTCGGCGGTGAGGCGATTCCGGTGTCCGATGTTGCCATCGCTGCGAACACGGCATTGAACCAGGTACGCCAGCAAAACGCCACGCTGACGATGCCCGAATTCGTTGCCGAGGGCGGGTTTGATGAATTGCTCCGCCAGCTGATCGACCGCACCACCGTGGGCACCTATGGCGAGAAATACGGCCTGCGCGCAGGTGCAAACCTGATGAACAGCGAAATTCTCCAGATCGGGGCATTTCGCGGGCTGACTGGAGAATTTGATCCCGCTGCCTATCAGGCCGCGCTGCGTCAGGCCGGAATGAATGACGCGACCTTCCGCCGTGATCTGTCCGTCAGCTTGATCGAGCAGCAAATGCTCAAGCCTGCACTGGCCGCGCCGCAACTACCGGAAAAGATTGCACGCCAATATGCCGCATTGGTGCTCGAACGGCGCAAGGGTGAAATTGCGCTGATCCCCAGCGTCGCCTTTGCTCCCGCTGGCAATCCCAGCGATGCGCAGTTGTCTGCATGGTATCAGGACAACCGCACCCAGTTCATCCGCCCCGAACGGCGCACTCTGCGCTTTGCGGTGTTTGGTGCCGACACGCTCGAAGTTTCGGCCACGCCGTCAGCAGCGGAAATCGCCGCGCGTTACAAGCGCGACGCGGCGAAATACCAGGCCAGCGAACGGCGCTCAGTGACCAGTTTCGTGGTGCCGACCGAGGATGCGGCGAAGGCGCTGGCGGCGCGGATTCGCGGCGGGGTGGCGCTGGAAGCCGCAGCGCGCGAAGCCGGGTTCACCGCCTCAACCGCCGAATTGCGCGACCGTGAGGCGATGGCGAGCGCCACAAGTTTCGCCTTTGCCGAGGCTGCGTTCAAAGCCGCGCAGGGCGGGATTGTGGAACCGGCGCAGGGCACGCTCGGTTGGTATGTCGCGCGCGTCGATCAGATCGAACGCAGCCCGGCGCGCAGTCTGGAGCAGGCCACGCCAGAAATCGCCGAGCAGCTCGCCGCCGAAAAGCGCAGCGCCGCCGTGGCTGATCTGACCGCCGAAATTGAATCAGAGATTGATGGCGGCACCGCGCTGGCCGAAGTTGCAGCGGCATACGGTCTCACGGTCGAAACCTCGCCCGCATTGCTCGCCAATGGACAGGCCTTTGGTCAGCCCGACGTGCAGATTGTGCCGCAGCTGTTGCCGGTGCTCAGCACGGCGTTCCAGATGGAGGAAAGCGAACCGCAGTTGGCTGAAACCGTCCCCGGTCAGCAATTCGTGATGTTTGAAGTCGCGCGCATCGAAGAAGCTGCAGCGCCGCCGCTCGCGCAGGTTCGCGAAGCTGCGATTGCGGCATGGAAACGCGCGCAGGGGGCCAAACTGGCAAAGGCTGCGGCGGATCGCATCACCGCCAAGGTGCGCGGCGACACTGCGCTTGCCGCTGCGCTTGCTGCCGAAAACAAGCCGGGATTTGAACGTGAAGTGATTGATCTGGAGCGCCGCCAATTGCTTGCCCAGACCCGCGGCAACCTGCCCGCGCCACTGGTATTGCTGTTCAGCATGGCCGAAGGTTCGGTCAAGGTGCTTGAAGCGCCGCGTGACCTTGGTTGGTATGTCGTCAGTTTGGACGCGATCAGCACCGATCCGGTTGAAAGCGAGCCCGGACTGGTGGGCCAGACCCGCCAGCAGCTGGCACCGGCGCTGGTCGACGAATACCGGCGTCAGGCCACCGCTGCAATGCGCGCCGAACTGGGCGTCACCCGCAACGAGCCAGCGATCGAAGCGTTGCGCAAGCAGCTCTCTGGCGAACAGTAAGCGCAGGCGTGATTGTTTCGTGACCCCATCTGCCGCTGGCCTGCCCGAAAACGCTGAAACCGCCATCGCCGCGCTGGCAGATGGGCGTGCGGCGCTGGTATGGCGGCGGATCATTGCTGATAGCGACACGCCGGTGGGCGCAGCGCGGCGGCTGATCGTGCCGGGGCGCGGCGATTTCCTGCTCGAATCGGTCGAAGGCGGCGAAGTGCGCGGGCGTTACAGCCTGCTCGGACTTGATCCCGATCTGGTGTTCCGGGCGCGCGGCGCGGCGGCGGAAATCAACCGCGATTGGCACATAGACCGCGCTGCCTTCAGCCCATGCGATGGAGATGCGTTGGCCGAACTGCGCGCGCTGGCTGATGCCTGCCGGATTGATCCGATGCCCGATGGGTTGCCGCCCGCGCTCGCCTGTCTGGTGGGCTATCTCGGCTATGAAACCATCGGGCTGGTCGAAACCCTGCCGCGCGCTGCCGACAGCCCGCTGGAACTGCCCGATATGCTGTTTGTGCGGCCCACGGTGATTCTGGTGTTCGATGGCCTCACCAACGCGCTGTTCGCGATTGCCCCGATCTGGCAGGCGAGCGATCCTGCGGCGGCAGTTGCGCGCGCGGGCGAGCGGATTGACGCGACTTTGAGCCAACTCGCCCAGCCCGCCCCTGCTGCTGACACCGCCGCGCTGCCCGATACCCTGCCCGATCTGGCCCCGGTAATCGCAGCCGAGGATTACAAGGCGATGGCGCTGCGGGCGAAGGATTACATTCTGGCGGGCGACATTTTTCAGGTGGTGCTGGCGCAGCGGTTCACCTGCCCCTTCCCCCTGCCGCCGCTGGCGCTGTATCGCGCGCTGCGGCGGGTGAACCCTTCGCCATTCCTCTATTTCCTCGATCTGCCCGGCTTTGCGCTGGTGGGTTCCAGCCCGGAAATCCTGGTGCGGGTGCGGGACAATGAACTCACCATCCGCCCGATTGCAGGCACGCGCCCGCGTGGGCAATCGCGTGATGAGGATGTCGCCAACGAAGCCAGCCTGCTGGCCGATCCCAAGGAACGCGCCGAACACCTCATGCTGCTCGATCTGGGGCGCAATGATGTGGGCCGGGTGGCGGCGGCAGGCAGCGTGACTGTCACCGACAGTTTTACGGTCGAACGTTACAGCCACGTGATGCACATCGTTAGCAATGTGGTGGGACAGCTTGCGTCCGATAAAGACGCGCTCGACGCGCTGTTCGCGGGCTTTCCGGCGGGCACCGTATCGGGCGCGCCCAAAATCCGCGCGTGCGAGATTATTGCAGAACTCGAACCCGAAACGCGAGGGGCCTATGCCGGGGGTGTCGGATATTTCGCGCCCGATGGCAGCCTTGATTCGTGCATCGTGTTGCGCACTGCGGTGGTGAAGGACGGGGTGATGCACGTGCAGGCAGGCGCGGGGATCGTCGCCGATAGCGATCCCGAATACGAACTCGCCGAATGCCGCGCCAAGGCAGGCGCGCTGATCGCCGCCGCGCGCGAAGCGGTGCGCGTCGCTGGCGAGCCGGGGTATGGGCAATGATCCGCCGGGTTGTGCTTGCGGCCAGCCTCGCGTTGGCGATCTCCGCCTGTTCGGAAGCTCCTGCGGGCGAGCCGGTGGTGCGGATGCAGTTGGATGGATCATCGGGCGAGGTGTTGTCGCCCCCTTTACCATCAGCCACACCATCGCAGGCCGCTGCACCCTCCGCCTGCCGCGACGTTACGTTTGAGGGCGCGGCGCTGACCCATTGCACCGCCGATCCGGCCAAGCACCGCATTGCGACGGCGAATGTGCCTGCGGGCGGGCAGCCATTCGGTTCGATGAGCGCATTTGCCGCCACGGTCGATGCCGCATCGATCGCCTTCGCCATGAACGGCGGGATGTATGGCGATGATCTTAAGCCGGTGGGTTATTACGTCGAGAATGGGGAGCGCCTGTCAGAGATTGATCGCGGTGACGGTGAGGGCAATTTCTATATGCAGCCCAACGGCGTGTTCTTCGGCACCGGGGGCACATGGCGGGTGCTGGCGCGCGATGCATTCATCGCGACCGTGGGGGATCGCCCGCAATTCGGCACGCAATCCGGCCCGATGTTGGTGATCGATGGTAAGCTGCACCCCGATATTCAGGACAACGGCCCCTCCCGCGCGATCCGCAACGGGGTGGGCGTGGACGCCAAGGGCGCTGCGCATTTCGTGATTTCACGCGGGGACATCAGCTTCGGGCAATTGGCGCGCTATTTCCGCGATGAGGTGAAGGCGGCCAATGCGCTCTATCTCGATGGGCAGGTATCCGCACTATGGGATCCCGCCACCGGACGCCAAGACAAGGCGCGCGTCGGCCCGATCATCGTGGTGAACAAGCACGAAGGAGCGGCGCAATGACCCCGTCTGGCACGATCCTTGTCATCGACAATTACGACAGCTTCACCTTCAACCTCGTCCATTACCTGATGGAATTGGGGGCGAAGGTGCGGGTGGAGCGCAATGACGCGCTGACCGCTGCGGAGGCTTTGCGCACCGACGCGGCTGGGTTCCTGATCTCCCCCGGCCCCTGCACTCCCAACGAGGCGGGGATCAGCCTCGATCTGGTTGCCGCCTGCGCCGATTCCGGAAAGCCATTGATGGGCGTGTGCCTCGGCCATCAGGCGATTGGCCAGCATTTCGGCGGAACCGTGCAGCGCGGCGGGTTGATGCATGGCAAGACATCGCCGGTAACGCATGACGGCAGCGGGCTGTTCGCGGGCCTGCCCTCACCCTTCATCGCGACGCGCTATCACAGCCTTGAGGTGGTCGATGTTCCGCCCGCGCTGATCGCCAATGCCTATGCCGAAACGCCGGGCGCGGATCACCCCTCGGTGATGGGGTTTCGCCATGCCGAACTGCCGATCCATTCGGTGCAGTTTCACCCTGAAAGCATCGCGACGCAGCACGGCCACGCGCTGCTCGCCAATTTCGCGGCACTGTGCGGGCTGAACCCGCAAATGCCCGAAAGGCTCAATCCATGACCGCCAAGCTGCCCGATGTCACCGCGCCGCTGAGCGAGGCTGAGGCCGAGGCCGCATTCGGCACCCTGCTCGATGGCGCCCCGTCCGAAGCGGAGATCGAAGCCTTCCTGATCGCCCTGTCTGCGCGCGGAGAGACGGCTGACGAAATCGCCGGGGCTGCGCGGGCGCTGCGGGCGCGGTTAATCCCGATTGCCGCGCCCGACAACGCCATCGACGTGTGCGGCACCGGGGGCGATGGGCACCACACATTGAACGTCTCCACCGCCGTCAGCCTGGTGGTGGCCGCCTGCGGCATGCCGGTTGCCAAGCATGGCAACCGCGCAGCATCGTCAAAGGCTGGCGCGGCGGATACCCTGGAAGCACTCGGCCTCGATATGGACGCTGCCGGGCGCACCGCGGAAAAAACCCTCGCGCAAATCGGCATCTGTTTTCTGTTCGCGAAAAACCACCACCCGGCGATGGCGCGCATTCAACCGATCCGGCAGAAAATCGGCAAGCGCACGATCTTCAACCTGATGGGCCCGCTGTCGAACCCGGCCAAGGTCAAAAGCCAGCTGATCGGGATTGCGCGGCCCGCCTATGTCCCGATCTATGCCGGCGCATTGGCACGGCTTGGCACCGGTCAATCGCTGATCGTGTCGGGCGATGAAGGGCTTGACGAACTTAGCCTCGCGGGCGGTAACGAGGTCGCGGTGGTGACCGGCAACGCCTTCACGATGGAGCGGGTTGATGCCAGCGCGGCAGGCCTCCCTCACGCGCCGGTAGAGGCAATTCGCGGCGATGATGCCAAACACAACGCCGCTGCGTTAAAGGCGCTATTGATAGGCGCACCCGGCCCTTACCGTGACGCCGTGCTGTTTAATGCCGCAGGTGCCCTGTTGGTCGCGCAGCGCGGCGAAAGCTGGCAGGATCGCGTGGCGATGGCGGCCGAAGCGCTCGATTCCGGTCGGGCCAAGGCGCTGCTTGAACAATGGATTGCACTGGCGAAGTGACTCGATGAACAAGCTCGAAGAAATCTGCGCTGCCAAACGCGAAGTGGTCGCCGCGCGCAAGCTGGCGATCAGCGACGCGCAGCTCACCGCCGCAGCCCGCATCCAAACCGTGCCGCGCGGGTTCGAAGCCGCGCTGCGCGCCCGCGCCACCACCGGATATGCGCTGATTGCGGAAATCAAGAAAGCCAGCCCCTCCAAAGGCCTGATCCGCGCTGATTTCCGCCCGGCCGATCACGCCGCTGCCTATCAACAAGGCGGCGCGGCCTGCCTTTCGGTGCTGACCGATGCACCCTATTTTCAGGGGCACGAGGATTACCTCATCGCCGCCCGCGCCGCCTGCACGCTGCCGGTGCTGCGCAAGGATTTTATGGTCGATCCGTGGCAATGCCTTGAAGCGCGCGCGATCGGGGCCGACGCAATCCTGATCATCGTCGCCGCGCTGGACGATACCGCGATGGTCGAAATCGAGGCCGCTGCTGCCGAACACGGCATGGATGTGTTGATAGAAGTGCACGACGAAGCCGAGATGGAGCGCGCCGCGCGCGTGCTGAAATCACGGCTGATCGGAGTCAATAACCGCGACCTCAAAACCTTCACCACCAGCCTTGCGACCACTGAACGGCTTGCCCCGCTGGCACCGCAAGGCGCCTTGCTGGTGGGTGAAAGCGGGATCAACACCCACGCCGATCTCGCACGGCTCGAACGCAGCGGCGTGCGCACCTTTCTGGTGGGCGAAAGCCTGATGCGGGCCGATGATATTGCGCTTGCCACCGCCGCGCTGCTGGGCGCACAATCGCCCGCATGAACGGCCTCACCCACCTCGATGATAGCGGCGCAGCGCGAATGGTCGATGTTTGCGGCAAGGCGGAAACGCGCCGCCGCGCTGTCGCATCGGGCCGCATCGCCATGTCGGCAGACGCGCTCACCGCGATCCGCGCGGGCAACGCCCCCAAGGGCGATGTGCTGTCCGCCGCGCGTATCGCCGGGATCATGGCGGCCAAACGCACCGGCGATCTGATCCCGCTGTGCCACCCGTTGGGGCTGGAGACGGTGACGGTCGATTTCCACTACGAAGCAGACGCCATCCGCGCCACCGCCACCGCCGCGCTAACCGGGCGCACGGGTGTGGAGATGGAAGCGATGGTCGCGGTCAGCGTCGCGCTGCTGACGATCTACGACATGGCCAAGGGCGTAGATAAGGGCATGGTGATCGGCGAAGTGCGCCTGATCGAAAAGACCGGCGGCAAATCGGGCGATTGGAAGGCCGCGGTTTGATTGCGCATCACCTCCAAAATGGCTGAATTGCGCGGATTTGGCGCGCGGCGCGCTTGACTCTGTTCTTATGGTTGCCTAATTGTTCCTTATTCGTTCACCTTATTGATGGACGGGACGTGCAGGCAACGCACCAATCGGTGCCTCTTGGCGCACACAAGGGATGGGCATGACCCGCCGCAACGGCAGGCCATGAATGCGACCAAGGGAGTTTTGATCAATGCTGACCGCCAAACAGCACGAACTGATCCGCTTTATCCAGCAACGGCTGGAGGAAACCGGGATCTCGCCGAGTTTCGAAGAAATGAAGGAAGCGCTCGACCTGAAAAGCAAGTCGGGCGTGCACCGTTTGATTTCCGCGCTCGAAGAACGCGGGTTCCTGCGCCGCCTGCCCAACCGCGCGCGCGCGCTCGAAGTGATCCGTCAGCCCGAAGATGCCACACCGGCGCGGGCGCTCGGTGGCAATGTGGTGCCGCTAGCCGCAGCAGCGCGCCCCGCACCTGAGGCGGCGAATGACGTGATTAATCTGCCGCTGCATGGGCGGATCGCGGCCGGCGCCCCGATCGAAGCATTCGAAGGCCACAACACCCTGCCCGTGCCCGCCGCATTGCTCGGCCCGGGCGAACATTACGCGCTCGAAGTATCGGGCGATTCGATGGTCGAAGCCGGGATTTTCGATGGCGATTATGCGCTGGTGCGGCGCACCAATACCGCGCGCGATGGCGAAATTGTGGTGGCATTGGTGCGCGGCGAGGAAGCGACGCTCAAATATCTGCGCAAGGAAGGTGGCAAGGTGCGCCTCGATCCGGCCAACGCGGCCTATGATCCGCAGTTCTACCGGGCGGACGAGGTTGAGGTGCAAGGCAAGCTCGCGGGGTTGCTGCGGCGCTATCACTGAGTGGCGGAGCGGTGCGGGATTCGCGGGCCGTGTTGACCGGAAACGTCAAAACCGGCGTGAAACATTGGCTTCTCCCTGTTTATTGATTTGTTACAGTGTGTTGCGGTTAAATGTTTCACGCCAAGATGGCCACTAGGGGCGGTCTAGACCCCCTCTAGACCCCTTCTTGGGGTGGCTTAGGGTCGGCTTGCCCCTCCCTCGCGACGCCGATCCGTCGCCCCCTTCCACCAACCATGCTGCCCCTGGCTTTCGCCCACACTGGTGATGCGTTCTTCAGCAAGGTAGATCGAAAGCCCGCCGCTGCGCTCCAGCATCCGCCGATCTGTCTTGAGCCAACGCGGGCGGCAGGATCGCGGCAAGAACCGTTCGGCAATAACGATATCAACCTCGGCGCAGGCGGCAGCGAGCGCGCGCTCCTCCACCTGCGTGCGCCCCCGCCCCAACAGGATCACCCAGTCGCGCCCGCCCCGGTTGATCGTCACCGTACAGAACGCCGAGGAACAGCGCGCCTGCTTCCACTTGGGCAGCGGCACCGGCTCGGCCGTCATCCCGGAAAGCTGCATCAGATTATCGCGAGCAAATGATGAACGACTATCGCGCAAGGACAGCAAGTGCCGCTGCCCATTAGGGCCAGTCATGGTGATGCCGACCTGCTGCCCATCGCCCGCCACCAGCAAATCGGGGATCGGAGTAGCCGCAGCAAGGATGCTCGCCGCCACCACCGGGCCAAACCCCAAAAGCCGCGCCCGTCCCGTCCACAGCGCCAGCCACAACCCGCCGATCACAAACAGCCCCGTCGTCACCCCGCCCAGCTGCGGCATCAGCTTTACCGCTCCGGGCTGATCGGCAGTGAAATGGGCGATCCAGAGCAACAGGTCGAGCGATTGCTGCACCAGCCACCAGCATGGCGCGCCCAACCCTACCAGATCGAGCAACAACCCCAGTGCGATCAGGGGCATCGAGATAAAAGTTACCAGCGGAATGGCGAAAATGTTCGCCGCCGCTCCATAAAAACCTGCGCGATGGAAGTGAAACAGCACGATCGGCATCAGAGCCAACTCGATCACCACCCCGGTCACAAACAGCATCACCACCCGCCGCCCGATCCGCGCCAGCCATGGCTCCTCGCGCGCGGCAAGGAACGCCCGCGCCGGTGCGCTGGTGGATAGCGCTATGATCGCGATCACCGCAGAAAAGCTCATCTGAAAGCTCGGCCCGATGGCGCTTTCCGGCCACAGCAGCAGCACAAACCCGCCCGCCACCGCCACCATCCTGAGCGACAATGCCTCGCGCCCCAGCGCCAGCGCGCCCAGCACCAGCAGTGCCGCAACACAGCTGCGCACCGTCGGCACCTCTGCCCCGGTAAGCAGCGTATATCCGACCCCGGCAAGCGCCCCCGCCGCAGCTGCCACCACCGGCAGCCGAACCCTGAGCACCAGTGCGGGCCACAGCGCCAACAATCGCAGCGCCGCGAAATAGGCCGCAGCAATCACCGCGCTCACGTGCAATCCGCTAATCGACAGCAAATGGGTGAGGCCCGAATCGCGCATCGCTGCCTCATCGGCCTCGGTAATGCTGCCACGGTCACCGCTGGCAAAGGCCGCCGCAATCGCGCCCGCCGATCCATCCACCCGCGCGCGAACGTGCGCGGCAAGCCAACGTTGGACACTGGCAATCCCGCCTGCTTCTGGCGCCGGGCTAATGGTTTCGAGCGGGCCGACCATCGTGCCAGTGGCCGCCAGCCCCTTGAACCACGCTGCGCGGGCAAAATCATAGCTACCGGGGAGCATCGGGCTGGCAGGCGGCATCAATCGGGCGCGCAGGCTCACCACCGCGCCTTCGGCCAGGCCGGACGGCACACCACCGTCACCAAACGCCGTAAGCGGGACGTTGATTCTGACCTTGCGCGCGGCACCCGTTCCAAAATCGCGCACCGCCAGCGTCAATCGCAGCCGTCCATCAGCAGGTTGGTCGTCGCGTTCGAGCACATGGCCGTACAATTGCTCCACCACAGGCCGGGCAATCGGTTCGGCACCGACCATTTCCGAACGCGCCCAGATCACTGCGATCCCGAAGGCGAACACCATGCCGCCAGTCACAACCGCAAGCCGCAGATGCGCGCGATGTTCGTCGGCGGCACTGCCCAGCGGCCATAGCGCGAATGCCGCCAACGCTGCTCCCACCCCGATCGCGATGGCCGCACACCATTGCCACATTTCCGGCAGGACGAACCACGTGCCGATCCCCCCGGCGAAAATCACCGCCAGCCACGGCGCGCGGTCAAACCCGGCGCGGGCAAGAAACGCCTCGGTGGCATCGGCCAGACGCGGTCCAATCGCCCCACCCTGCCAGCCCCAGACGCTGGACATTCGCCCCGTGGTTTGCCAAGGGCGCGGCATTGCTCCGCCAGCGGCATTGCTGCCGCCTGGATCGTCTCCCATAGGAATGATCGGCACATCGCGCATCGGCTTGTCCCCTGACCGGCCCCTCTCGCCAAGCCGCTCAAAGTGAACAGGAATTGATAGCTCATGGCAAGCGAAAGCAGCATTGGCGGCAAAGCCACCGCGGCTGAGGTAGTTACCCGCTTCGCACCATCGCCCACAGGTTATCTGCATATTGGCGGCGCGCGCACCGCGCTGTTCAACTGGCTCTATGCCCGCCACCACGGCGGGCGCACGTTGCTGCGGATCGAGGATACCGACCGCAAACGGTCAACGCAGGACGCGATTGATGCGATTATCGAGGGGTTGGATTGGCTTGGCCTCGATTACGATGCGCCGCCGGTATTCCAGTCAGATCAGGCCGAACGCCATGCGGAAATCGCGTGGAAGCTGCTTGAGGCAGGTCATGCTTACAAATGCTTCGCCACCCCGCAAGAACTCGAAACCATGCGCGAAGAACAGCGCGCAAAGAAAAAGCCGCTGCGCTACGACGGGCGCTGGCGCGACCGCGATCCCGCCGAAGCGCCCGAAGGCGCGCCCTTTACCATACGGATCAAGGCCCCGGTCGAAGGCGAAACCATCATCAATGACCGCGTTCAGGGCCGCGTTTCGGTCAACAATGCCGAGATCGACGACTTCATCATCCTGCGCGCGGACGGCACGCCCACCTATATGCTAGCCGCCCCGGTCGACGATCATGACATGGGCGTAACCCATGTGATCCGCGGCGACGATCACTTCAACAACGCCTTCCGCCAACTGCCGATCATCCGCGCGATGAACGCGATTGAGGGCAATTGGCCCGATCCGGTCTATGCCCACATTCCGCTGATCCACGGATCGGACGGTGCGAAATTGTCAAAGCGCCACGGGGCATTGGGCGTTGAGGCCTATCGCGATGAATTCGGTATACTGCCCGAAGCGCTGTTCAATTACCTGCTGCGACTGGGCTGGGGCCACGGCGACCGCGAAGAAATCACGCGGGATGAAGCGGTTGCGTTGTTCGACCTTGACGGTGTCGGCAAAAGCCCGTCGCGATTTGACCTCAAGAAGCTCGAAAACCTTAACGGTCATTATCTGCGCGAAGCCGATGATGCCCGGCTGGCGGCGCTGGTGGCCGCACGGATTGGCGAAAATGCCGACGAAGCTCTCCTGACGCGCGCCATGCCAGTGCTGAAAGTGCGTGCGAAGAACCTAGGTGAAATCGTTGAAGGTGCAGGCTTTCTGTTCGCCACTCGGCCGCTGGAAATCACCGAAAAGGCTGCCAAATTGCTTGAAGGCGATGCCCGCGCAATCCTGCGGAAGATTTACGACCGCCTAAGCGCGGAAAACGACTGGACAAGCGCGGCGCTCGAAGCCACTACGAAGGCGCTGGCTGAGGAACAGGAACTGGGCCTTGGCAAGCTGGCGCAGCCAATGCGCGCGGCGCTGACCGGGACGACCACTTCACCCGGTATTTTCGATGTGCTGGTCCTTTTGGGACGGGATGAGGCTCTGGCCCGGCTCGACGCACAGGCTGCGTAAGAGCGACGGCAAGGGCAGGCAATTTGAACAGGAGACTGATCGTGGCAGACAAGCTGGCGAAACTCGAGCTGGGCGGAAAATCGCTCGAATATAATGTGCTCGAAGGCAGCACCGGCCCGGACGTGATCGACATCCGCAAGCTGTATGCGCAGACTGGCGCGTTCACTTTCGACCCCGGCTTCACCTCGACTGCCAGCTGCGAAAGCGCGCTAACCTATATTGATGGTGACGAAGGCGTGCTGCTGCACCGCGGCTATCCGATTGGCCAACTGGCCGAGGATTCCAGCTTCATGGAAGTCAGCTACCTGCTGCTCAATGGCGAATTGCCGAGCAAGGAAGCCCTCGACGATTTTACCTACACCATCACCCGCCACACCATGCTGCATGAACAGCTGATGACGTTTTATCGCGGGTTCCGCCGCGATGCGCACCCGATGGCGATCATGTGCGGCGTGGTTGGCGCGCTGTCGGCGTTCTATCATGACAGCACCGACATTTCCGATCCCGAACACCGCACTATCAGTTCGCACCGGCTGATCGCCAAGATGCCGACAATCGCGGCGATGGCGTATAAATATTCGGTCGGTCAGCCTTTTGTGTATCCGGATAACAAGCTGTCTTACACTGGCAACTTCCTGCGGATGACCTTTGGCGTGCCTGCTGAGGAATACGAGGTGATCCCGGCGGTGGAACGCGCGATGGACCGGATTTTCATCCTCCACGCCGACCACGAACAGAACGCCTCGACTTCGACTGTGCGGCTCGCCGGTTCGTCAGGCGCAAACCCGTTTGCCTGCATCGCGGCTGGCATCGCCTGCCTGTGGGGCCCGGCACATGGCGGTGCCAACGAAGCCGCGCTCAACATGCTCAAGGAAATCGGCACGCCCGACAAGATCCCGCACTATATCGAGCGCGCCAAGGACAAGAACGATCCCTTCCGCCTGATGGGCTTTGGCCACCGCGTGTACAAAAATTACGACCCGCGTGCGACGGTAATGCAAAAGACCGTGCGCGAAGTGTTCGATGCGCTGAAGGTCACTGATCCGCTGTTCGAAACCGCGCTGCGGCTAGAAGAACTGGCGCTCAATGATCCCTATTTCATTGAAAAGAAGCTGTTCCCGAACGTCGATTTCTATTCGGGCATCATCCTTTCGGCGATCGGGTTCCCGACCACGATGTTTACCGCCCTATTCGCGCTTGCACGCACTGTTGGTTGGGTCGCGCAGTGGAACGAAATGATCAGCGATCCCGGCCAGAAAATCGGCCGCCCGCGTCAGCTCTACACCGGGCCGACCCAGCGCGATTACATTCCGCTCGATCAGCGCTAAGGCTGCGGCAGTCGCGGCGGCTATTGCGCGGGCAGTTCAAGCCTGAACAGTGCTCCGCCCCCTGCGGCGCTTTCAACTGTCAGGCTGCCATCCATCGCTTCGGCGAGGCGGCGCGAGATGAACAGGCCGAGGCCTGATCCCTTGTCCTTGCCGCCATCGCTGTCGCGGCCAAGCCGTTCGAACTTGTCGAAAATGCGCTCTGCCTGTTCGGGCGTAACACCGGGACCTTCGTCCGCCACGGTAACACCGACACGCCCCTCACCCGCAGGCCCGGCGGTGATCCGCACCGTGCTGCCCACCGGCGAATAGGCAATCGCATTGCCGATCAGATTGATGAGGATTTGCAGCACGCGGCGGAATTCAGCGGTCGCCATCGCCTCGCCGCGCGTGCCAGCCACCTCGATTACAATGTCGCGGTTTTGCGCACGCACGCCGAGGATGCCCGCCGCTCGCGACGCCGCATCGGCCAGATCAACCGGCTCCCGCGCGGTGGCAAAGCCCGGCGTTTCCACCACCTCAAGATCTGCCAGATCATCGAGCATCGCTGCGAGATGCTGCCCAGCGCTGGCGATGGTTCCGGCATATTCGCTGTATTCGTCGCGCAGTGGCCCGGCGAGGCGCGCACGGATCGTTTCGGCATTCGCGATGATCCGTGCAATCGGTTGGCGCAGCACCGGAGTGAGCGCGGTGCCGATCAGCCGGGCCGGAGCGCTATCCTCGCGGCCTGCTTGATCCCCTTCGTCCGAAGGAACGGTGATCAACGGCTCATCCGCGATCAGCAGCAGTTCAAACCCATCAGGATTATGCGCATCAGACCCCAGCGGGATCAACCGAATACGCCAATGCCTCCGCGATCCGTCAAAGCCACAGTGTGCGCCATCGAGCAGCCGCCAGTGCAACGGTTGATGGTGGCTGACCGCGCTGAGATTGACCAAGTCGCTCCAAACCGCCCCGGGCTGCGCTGTCGCCGCTGCCTGCAAGTCCGCCGCATCAGGTGCAATTGCGCTGAGCACCTGCACGCGCTGGCTTGCATCGAGCCGCGCGGTCACTTCCGCAGTGGCGCGATCAATCGCATCAATCTTTTCGGCAAATTCGCGGTTGCTCGGCGGAGCCAGTGCGCTGCGCTGCCAATTGTCGATCAGCACCTCGCACCCGCCGCCATCAGCTTCGGTCAGCGGATGAATTCGCGCAAACCCGGTGATCATGGCATCGCCATCAAAGGCACTGAAGCTGCGCGCGATGCGCAGCCCCATGCGGCGCGATTGCCGCACCAGTTCCAGCAATTCGGGGATTGCCAGCGTTCCCGGCAGATCGCCGCCGCAGCGTTCCTGCAATTCAGCCAGCTGCTCATCGGCGCTCAACAGGCGGTCGTGCGCATCGGTGAGCCCGCAGGTGCCCAGCAGATTATCGTGCCGGTCAATGGTGTTCATGATGCCGCTCTGCTTGCCGCCAGCATGGTCGCTGCGTGTTCTGGCGATAGCGTGGCAATCGCGCGCGGCATCCGGGCGGCAGGCTCAACCAGCAGATATTGCCGTTCGATCTCAGGCAAGGAAAGCCCGGCCGATCGCAATGCCAAGGCTAGCCGCGCGCCCTGCCCTTCGTGACAGGCAAGCACCACCGATTCTCGCGACTGGCGGGTTTGCGTAGCCAGCGCGCTTGCAAACAAGGCAAGCCCCGCGTGGTCCATCGCCATTGCCGCCACCGCCCCGCGCCGCATCGCCGCGATAAGACGCGCGAGCAGGCCGAGCCGACTGGCGGCCTCATCATAACGTAGCGGCACGCGTTCGAGCGCGGCCCGCGCCGTGTCATCGGCCGCATGGCGCAGGCCAATCGCGATCACCGCATGGAAAAGCTCGGCCGGAAGTTCGCCCAAGGGCAACTCCATCCGGCGCTGGCTCTGGATAAAGCGCGACTGCGCGGCGAGCGCGCTCATCGCCAGACTGGCAATCGCGGGGTCATCAGACGCGATCAGTTCCTGCAATAGCGGGCTCAGCACCGGGTCGATAGCGCGGCGCAGCTGGAACTTTTCCGCAAGCAGGCCCTCATTGGCAAGCGCGTGGCAAAAGCTGAGCAGCGGCTCGTCACGCATCAAGCGCTCGGCCCAGAAATCAAGCATCGCCGGATCGGCCAGCGATGTCGAACGAGCGGAGGGATCACGTCCGGCCATCGCGGCTAGCAATTGTGCCGCGCAATCCACAACCATGCCGCGCACCCGTGCAAGAATCGCGTCGCTCACCAGCGCTTGGGCGTCACTGGCGAGCAGATGGCGCAGCACCGGGACGACCGCCGCCGCCGCGCGGTCTTCGCGCGCGAGTTCATCCCGCAGGATCGCCTCGACAGCTTGGTCGGCGGCAAGGTCCATCGTTTCTTCGCCCATCCTTGCAGGCCTAACACCTGCATAGTTAAGGCCGCGTTAGTTCAATTGTCGGCTTTGCGCAGTAGCAAAGCGGCAAGCAGCGCCAATGCCATGATTGCGACCGCCTCGGGCAGCACACCGAAAACCGCCGCCAAGGCGAGCAGCAGCAGTTGGCTCGCCCGGTCGGATGCAACCGCCGTCTGCGCGGTATTGGTTGTTTTTGAGGCAAGTCGTGCCAGCCCGATGGCCATCGGCCCACACACCGCCAGCGGAGTCCATTCGGGCCAGGGGGATAGCGCAAACCACATCGTAACCGCAGTCAAAACATCCACCAAAACCCCCGCAATTGCCCCGCGCCGCCCAGCGGTGTGCTGGCGCAGCAGATGCTGGCGCAGCGTCGCAAAGCCGCCCGAAAGCCGCGCTGCAAAATTGCCAAGCGCCGCCAGCGCAAGGCCGCCCGCTGCCGCCCCCAACGCCGCCGAAACCGCTCCGCCAATCAGCAAGGCGAATGCTGCGGCTGCGCCAAGCATTGGTGCCCGCATCAGGCCGCGCGGCGCAAGTTTTCGCACCAGCACCGCTGCCAGTGTCGCCAGCGGCGCGCGCCAATCCGATTCCGGCGCGGCTTTTGCAATCATGGCCTGCTCGTGCCGCGTGATCGCATCCGCGCTATCGGCCAGCAACCACGCCTCATCCGTCAGCGCATTTGCGGTCAAGCCATGACAAGGCGTTCCGGATTGCAGGGCGAGGCGCAACAGCACCGAAACCGCATCGGCATCCGCAGGAAAATCAGCCAATTGTTGCACTGGCGCACCGCGCATCACCAGCAGTCCGGCCCAATGGTGCACAGCATCGACACGCTCAAAGTCGTGAGGGTGGCTGGTCGCAAGCGGATGATCGGAAGGCAGGCAGGCGACCATCCGGCGCAGGGCGGGGTCAGCCTCCACCAGTGAGCGCGCCATCAGCGGATCGGGCACCAGCCCATCACGCAGTATGATAAGATCATCCTCGGCCCGAACCAGCGCTGGCAATGCGGCAAAGCCTTTCAACGCATGAAACGCGCCGCCGCCCGCCTCAACATCGTGTTGCAGACGCAGAACTTCACCGCGCACGTCCTCGCACAGGCAGAGTATCCGTTCGACGCCCAGATCGCGCATCAACGCCACCTGCCAAGCCAGCACCGACCGCCCGGCCACAGGCAATTCGGCGCGCAATTCGCCGGTCGCGGTGCGTGTGACAGCAGCAATCAGGCCGGTGCGCATCCCTCACATCTCCGATTGAGCCACGGACAGATTGAGGGATTGGCGGGTTCAGCGCAATCGTTCAAGCATCATCATGGGATCAGCGACGTGCGGAGCGTGAGAACCGCGCGAGCACCGCTTCGATCTCGCGGATCGCCAAAGGCTCGCCCGGCGCTGCCTGCAACGCGATTTCAGCAGCCTGCAACAAGTCGTCGGCATGGAAACTTGCCGCCAGCCCTTTCAGCCGCATTGCCGCAACGTTCCAGTTGCCATCGCAGCGCGCCCGTTTGAGCAGGTCAAGCTGGCGAGCCGCGCTTTCCAGAAACGCCGCGCGCAGTTCGCGCAGCAGCACGGCATCATCGCCGGCTGCCGCCGCAAGGGTCGCATCAAGGGCTCCATTATCAAACGCCATGACCCGATCATAAGGCAAATTGGGTTAAAGCGGGGTTTATCACGAGTCCGACTGTGTTATGATAGCAATATGGCAGGACGGCACCAGATGCGCGCTTTGGGGCGCAAGAGCGGGGAAAACGGCGCAACGGAACCGGTTTCGCCGGACAATGTCGCTGAGAACGGGGCATCGCCAGATACCGCGGAACTGGAGCTGTCAGAAAGCTGGATCGCTGACAGCGACCACGCTCTGCCGACATCCCGGTTCGGGTGGGTGGCACCGACTTTGGCGTTGGCAACCATTGCCGCATGGTCGGCATTTTTCGTCTGGGCGCATTGGGCAAAATTGCTTGCCAACCCTGCCCCAGATCTGTGGGCAGGCTGGGCTGTGCAATGGTCGGTGCCGGTTGGTCTGGGCGGGATCGTCTGGCTGCTTGCTATGCGATCATCGCGCGCAGAAGCCAACCGCTTTGCCGCCAGCGCCGCGCTGATGAACCAGGAAAGCGCTGCGCTCGAAGCGCGTCTCAAGGTGGTCAACCGCGAACTCAGCCTCGCGCGGGAATTTCTGGGCGCGCAATCGCGCGATCTGGAATCGCTGGGCCGGATCGCTGCGGAGCGGATTTCCACCCATGCCGGCGAATTGCAAGCTCTCATCAGCACCAACGGCGCGCAGGTCGAGGCGATTGGCAGCGCCAGCGAAACCGCGCTCGGAAACATGAACCGGCTGCGCGATGACCTGCCGGTGATCGCCAATTCCGCGCGCGACGTCGCCAACCAGATTGGCGGCGCAGGGCGCAATGCGCAGGATCAGCTTGAACGGCTAGTGTCCGGGTTCGAACGGCTCAACACCTTTGGTGCCGCCAGCGAAACGCAGGTGCGCAGTCTGGGTGAACGGGTGGGCGAAACACTCACCGGGTTCGAGGATCAGCTGACCCGGATCGAAGCGCTCGTCACCCAGCGATTTGTAGCCTTGCAGACCGATGCCGATGCCTACCGTGCCCGGCTCGACGCGCTGGAAGCCACTGCGCTCGCCGCGCTGGGCGAACGGGCTCGGCAAGCCACGTCCGAGATTGAGGCTTTCGACAGCCAGCTGAGTGAACGAAGCCGCGCGCTTGCCGAACAGTTTGAGCAGCGCCAGGCCGCGTTCGAAACTCACGAAGCGCAAGCAAGTGAACTGCTGGCACAGAGGCTTAGCGATCTTGATGATGCCCTGGCTCTGCGGCGTGAAGCGCAGATTGCCGATACTGAAAAGCTGCTGGCGCATGGCGAAGCAGTGGCAGAACGCATCGACCAGTTGGGGCAGATGATACGTGAAATTGACGAGCACGGTGAAGCTGCACACACCAACCTTACGACAGGCCTTGGCACGCTTGGGGAACATTTGGCTGACAAACGCGCCGCGCTTGCGGCAACCGAGACACAATTGGCGCAACTCACCGAAAGCGGCATTCGCCTGCTGGAAATCATCCAGTCGGGCGCGCGCACCACACGCGAAGATCTGACCCAGTCGATCACCGGAGCCGGCGAAGCGCTCTCTGAGGTTGAGGCGCGCGCTGACACGGTCAACCAGTTGATGCTGCGTTCAAGCGAGCAAGGCAACGATCTGTCGGGCTATCTGCTGCAAACCCGCAGCGAGATCGACGCCGCCGATGAAGCGATTGCCGGGTTCCGATCACGCCTCGCCGAACACTCAGACGACGCGCTCGCCCGCCTACAGGGCCTGCGCGGCGGGTTCGCGCGGCTAGCGGAGGAAAGTGGAGCGCTCGCCGCTGACACGCAGGAACGGTTGCGCGATGCACTTGGCACGCTTGAAACGGCGATTTCACAGGCCTTTGCCACCCTTGATGCTGGTGCGCGGGAGAAGACCGCTGCGCTTGCCCAGAACCTCGGCGGCGAAGCGGTCGAGGTGCTCGAACGCGCGCTGCAAAATGAAGCAGCCACGATGATCGGCAAGCTGGAGCAGGCAGCAGCCCGTGCCTCGGGCGTCGGCCGGGATGTAACCATCCAGCTGCGCGATCAGCTTGTGCGGGTAAACGAGCTTACCGGCAATCTCGAACACCGCGTGACGCGTGTGCGCGAACTGGCCGAAGAACAGATCAATAATGACTTCGCGCGGCGCATGGCGCTGATCACCGACAGCCTCAATTCGGCTGCCATAGATATCAGCACCGCGCTGTCCACCGAAGTGGCGGACACCGCATGGGATGCCTATCTGAAGGGCGACCGCGGCATCTTTACGCGCCGCGCGGTGCGGCTGATCGACAATGGCACCGCGCGCGAGATTGAATCGCTCTACAACGCGGACGATGCGTTCAAGGCCAATGTCAGCCGCTACATTCACGATTTCGAGGCGATGCTGCGCTCGATCCTGTCGACCCGTGATGGCCACGCGCTGAGCGTGACGGTACTGGGTTCGGAAATGGGCAAGCTCTATGTCGCGCTGGCACAGGCGATACAGCGCCTGCGCAGCTAGCGCATCGTGCTGAAAAGTGGGAACCGGTTTTCAGCTTTTTACGATGCGACAACAAAGGCTAGAGCGGGCGACCTGCGTCAGATTTAACCCAGCCCGCTCTAGCGCATCGCAGTTCCCTGCGGCTTGGGCAGTATGTCGATATCGGCGACAGTGACCCAGCCATATTGGTAATTGGCGACGAACAGCCCAGTGAACAATGCCGCGATGATCGTTGCCCGCCGCGCCACCCTGCCGGGGCGAAAATTGACCGGGGCGCTGTCCGCCTGACCCGGCACCTTTGCCTCCCCGGCTTCATCGGCGGTGCGAACCCCGAACGGCAGCATCACGAACGCGCTCATCACCCAGAACAGGAAATAGATCGCTGCAATCGAAGTGATCTGCATCAGGCGGGTGCCCCCGGCATCACCACGCGCACCTGCGGTTTCTTACCCGACCAACGCTGCGCCGCACGGCGGGCGGCGAGCCGGGCGGCTTCGTGGATCACAGCTGAATCGCGTGCGTCCTTGCCCTTGAGCCGATTGATCGCAGCAAGCACGTCGCCGGCGGCCTCTTCAAGAAAATCTGGCAGGTCTTCATCCAGCGGCAGGCCAATTGCCTCCACCAGTGGAGCCTGCCCGCGCGCCAGCACCACCACCAGCACGCCATCTTGCGCGATCCGGCGGCGCATGGTGATCGCTTCGCCGTTAGCGGGCGCGATAATGTCGCCATCAAGCACCAGACGCCCCGCACGCACTTCGGCCAGCTTGCCCGGCTTGCCGGGGGCTAGGCGCACAAGATCACCGTTCTTCTGCACCACTTGCGCCGGGATACCGGCGGCTTTGCCAACCCGCGCCTGCTCGGTCATATGGCGGATTTCGCCGTGGACAGGCACCAGCACGTCTGGCCGCAACCAATCATACAGCGCCTCAAGCTCTGGCCGCCCCGGATGGCCCGAGACATGGATAAACGCCTGCCGGTCGCTCACTGTCACAATCCCGCGCGCGGCGAGCTGGTTCTGAATCTTGGCGATCGGGATTTCATTGCCGGGGATCTGGCGCGAGGAGAATAGCACCACGTCGCCCGCGGCCAGTTCAATCGGATGGTTGAAATCCGCCATCCGGCCCAGCGCAGCACGCGGTTCGCCCTGCCCGCCGGTGGCGATGATCAGCACTTCGCCGCGCGGCAGGCCCATTGCGGTGTCGAAACTGACCGGCGTGGGGAAATCGTCAAGATAGCCATTATCCTGCGCGACTTCGATAATCCGATCGAGTGATCGGCCTGCGACGCAAATCTGCCGTCCTGTTTCGCGCGCGACCTCGCCCAGCGTGTGCAGCCGCGCGACGTTGCTGGCAAAGGTGGTGACGACGACGCGCTTGCCCTTGTGGCGTGCGACCTCCTCCATCAACCCGCGATGCACTGCGCCTTCGGAGCCGGAGGGTTCAGGGTTAAATACATTGGTCGAATCGCACACCAGCGCCAGCACGCCTTCGTCACCGATAGCGCGCAGTTCTTCTTCGGTGGTGGGCTCGCCAATGATCGGTTCTTCATCGAGCTTCCAGTCGCCGGTGTGAAAAATGCGCCCATGAGGCGTGTCGATCAGCAGTGCGTTGCCTTCGGCAATCGAGTGCGCCAGCGGCAAATAGGTGATTTTGAACGGGCCAATGTCGATCTCGCCATGATCTTCCTCGATAATATTGAGTTCGACCTTGCCAAGCAGCCCTGCTTCTTCGAGCTTGCGCGCAACCAGATCGGCGGTGAACGGGGTGGCATAAAGCGGCACGCCCAACTCGCCCGCGAAATAGGGGACTGCGCCGATGTGATCTTCATGCGCGTGGGTCAGCACGATTGCGAGCAGATCCTTGCGGCGCTCCTCGATGAAATCAAGGTCGGCAAATACCAGTTCGACGCCGGGATATTCGTTGCCCGAAAAGGTCATGCCCAGATCAACCATGATCCATTTGCCCTGGCAGCCATAGAGATTGACGTTCATGCCAATTTCGCCGGAACCGCCGAGCGCAAGGAACAGCAATTCGTCTTCAGGCGTAAAATCTTTCTTCAAGGTGTTTCCGGTTCTGTCAGGAGAGGGATAGGATAGAATCAGGCGGTTTCGGCCTGACGCGCAAGGATGGCGAGGCCGTCAAGCGTCAGGTCAGCATCGACGTGGTCGAAAATGTCGGTGGCGTCATCGAACAATATGGCGAGCCCGCCGGTGGCTACAACCTTTGCCGGGCGGCCAATTTCGGTTTTCATCCGCGCGACCATGCCTTCCATCATCGCGACATAACCCCAGAACACGCCGATCAGCATCTGGTCTTCGGTGTTGCGGCCAATCACGCTGCGGTTGTCGGGTGCACGAATGGCGATGCGCGGCAGCTTGGCGGTTTTGCCGACCAGTGCATCGAGTGACAGGTTGATCCCCGGCGCGATTGATCCGCCCTTGTAAGCACCGGTGAAATCAACCGCTTCAAACTTTGTAGCGGTGCCGAAATCAACCACAATCAGATCACCGCCATATTTGTGATGCGCAGCGAGGATGTTGAGCGCACGGTCAGCGCCCAGCGAGGACGGTTGATCGACGTCGATTGCGAACTGCCAGGCGGCCTTGCCCTGCCCAGCGAACAGCGGGGTGATGCCGAAATATTTCTGGCACAGCACAGTCAGGTTATGGTCAGCACGCGGCACGACGGAGGCGACAATAATCTGAGTGATCTGATCGCGCACCACCCCTTCGATCGCCAGCAATTGCAGCAGCCACACCGCATATTCATCACCCGTGCGGCGCGGATCGGTGGCGATCCGCCAGCGCGCGCGGGTGGTGTGCGAACCGTCCGGGCAAGGCTCGAACAGCGCAAAAACGACGTTGGTGTTCCCGACATCAGCGGCAAGCAGCATTGGGCGCACTCCTTAATCCAGTCATCATTTTAGACGATATCCCCAGCGCGAATGACACGTTCGCTGCCATCCGCCAAGCGTAGCCGCAACGCACCATCGCTTTCGTCCAGTCCCGCGAAGTTGCCGGATAACTGCGACCCATCGCTATCGTGGACGGTTAGCGGCGAACCGTGCGCATGAATCGAGGCGGCAAGAAATTGGCCGAGCGTCGCACCAAGCCCTTGCGCGCGCCAATCGCCAAGGCGGCGGGCAAAGTGATGCGCGAGGCTGGCGGCAAAATCCTCGATCACCGGCGGGGCGATCACATCGGCGATTGCGGCGGTCTTGCGATCGGGCAATGTCGGCGCGCTCGCAAGGTTGACCCCGATCCCTACAACAATGTGCTCGCTCACCATTTCCAGCAGGATGCCCGACAGCTTGCCACCATGCAGCAGCACGTCATTGGGCCATTTGAGCGCTAGATCAGCGCCTTCGCCCAATGCCTCCACCGCAGCATCGCGCACCGCCAGCGCGGCAACGAAACTGAGCGAGGCTGGCGGGGGATCGCTTTCGCCCAACCTGACCACGCATGATCCCATGAAATTGCCCGCGCCGTCAAACCACTCGCGCCCCTGACGCCCGCGTCCGGAAGTCTGGCGCCAGGCAACCAGCCATTGCCGATCGACCCACCCGTCACCCGCACGGATCGCGGCAGCACAATCAGCGTTGGTCGAACCGGTTTCTTCGACCAGTCGAATGTCGGGCGAAACCGTCAAACCGCAAGAAACAGCGAAGCTGCGGCCTTGTCTGCTAGATCGGTCAGCGAAGGAGTGAGCAGATAGCCCAGCGGCGAAACAATCGCCGCCGTCAGCCCCAGCAGCACCCAGTGCGCAGCGCCGCTCTTGCCTGTAATCACGCCCGCCGGTGCATCGAAGAACATCACCTTGACGAACTTGATGTAGTAGAACGCCCCGATCACGCTCGCCGCAATGGCGATCGCCCCAAAGGCGACCAGCCCGGCCTCGACAGTGGCCTGAAACACCACAAACTTGCCGTAGAAACCAAGCAGCGGCGGAATGCCCGCGAGGCTGAACATGAACAGCAGCAACGCCCAGGCAATCGCCGGACGCGTGACCGAGAGGCCCCGGATATCGGCGAAGGTTTCAAACAGCGCGCCATCTTCACCGCGCAGCATCAGCAGGGCAACAAAACTGCCAAGGCTCATCGCGACATAGATGAACAGATAGACCAGCATGGCGCTCACCCCGGCCTCGTTCGCGACCGCGAGACCCAGCAGGATGAACCCGACATTGTTGATCGACGAATAGGCCAGCAGGCGCTTCAAATTCTCCTGCCCGATCGCCCCAAGCGCGCCGAAGATGATCGAGGCGAGCGCGGTGAACATCACGATCTGCTGCCACGCATCGACTTGCGCGCCGAACACTTCGAACACCACCCGCGCGGTGAGTGCCACGGCAGCCACCTTGGGAGCGGTGGCGAAAAACGCGGTGACGGGGGTCGGCGCGCCTTCGTAAACGTCGGGCGTCCACATGTGGAACGGCACCGCCGAAATCTTGAATGCGAGGCCCGACAGCACGAAGATCACACCGAACAGCGCGCCAATGCCCATTTCGCCGGTCAGGCCCGCGCGCACGGCGGTGAACGCGGTGCCGCCGGTGAAGCCGTAAAGCAGGCTCATCCCGTAGAGCAGGATGCCCGATGCCAGCGCGCCGAGCACGAAATACTTCAGCCCTGCCTCGCCCGAACGCGTGTCGCGCCGCAGGATTGCGGCCAGCACATAGGCCGACAAGCTGTTGAGTTCGAGCCCGAGATACAGCGTCATGAAATCATTGGCCGAAACCATGATGCTCATGCCGACAGCGGCAAACAGCACCAGCACCGGATATTCGGCGCGCATCCCGCGCTCTGTGCCCGCCGCCGCACTGTTGAAGAACGCTGGCGCGACCATCAGCGCGCCAATCGCGGCGAGATAGATCAGCGCCTTGGCGAACAGCGCGAAGCTATCGACCTTGATCAGCCCGCCAAACGCCAGCGTGGCCGGGCCGTCCACCCCGAAATGCAGCCCCGGCACCAGCATGAAACCCGCACCGAACAAGGCGGCTGCGGCGGCAATGGCGACAAGCCTTGCGGACTTGTCACCACCCCAAGCACCAACCAGCAACAGCGCGAGGCCCGCCGCGGTCAGCAGCAATTCTGGCGCGATCAGCGCGAAGGAGTGAGCGAAATCCATCAGTGCGCGCCCTCCTCGGCGCTCGAATGATTGGCGCCGTTTTCATGCGTAAGCGCATTGGCGACTTCGGCGCGCGGAGCACCTGCGGTCAAAGCGGCATCGCTGGGCGGAGCCGCTGCCGCAAGCCGCGCATCAAGCACGGCAATGTCAGCGCGCATCGGGGCAAGGAAACTTTCAGGGTAAACCCCCATCCACAGCACGGAAGCGGCGATCGGGGCCATCATCAACCATTCGCGCGCCGAAATGTCGCGCATCGCGGCCGCGTCTTCATGCACTTGCCCGCCAAACGCCACGCGGCGATAGAGATAGAGCATATAGGCCGCGCCCAGAATGATCCCGGTAGTCGCCACCAGTGCCACAAGGCTGGACGTTTGATAAATGCCCGCCAAGGCGAGGAACTCTCCCACAAATCCACTGGTTCCCGGAAGACCGATGCTCGCCATCGTGAACAGCAGGAAGAACAGCGCGTAATAAGGCATATTGATCGCCAGCCCGCCGTAACGCGCAATCTCACGCGTGTGCAGCCGGTCGTAGATCACACCCACGCACAGGAACAGCGCAGCCGATACAAGCCCGTGCGACAGCATCACGATCATCGCGCCTTCCAGCCCCTGCACGTTGAAGGCGAACAGGCCCACGGTCACAATCGCCATGTGCGCGACCGAGGAATAGGCGATCAGCTTCTTCATGTCTGACTGCACCAGCGCGACCAGCGAGGTGTAGACCACCGCGATCATCGACAGGACAAACACCAACCACGCAAATTGCGCCGAGGCCTCAGGGAACATCGGAAGGCTGAAACGGACAAAGCCATAGGTGCCCAGCTTGAGCAGCACACCCGCCAGGATCACCGACCCTGCCGTGGGCGCCTGCACGTGGGCATCGGGCAGCCATGTATGGAACGGCCACATCGGAACCTTGACCGCGAAACTGGCGAAGAATGCCAACCACAGCCATGTCTGCGCGCCCGGCGGGAAGGAGTATTGCATCAATGTGGGGATGTCGGAGGTGCCAGCCTCTGCCACCATCCAGAACATCGCGATCAGCATCAGCACCGATCCGAGCAGGGTGTAGAGGAAGAACTTGTAACTGGCGTAAATGCGGTTGTCCCCGCCCCAAACCCCGATAATCAAATACATCGGGATCAGGCCTGCCTCGAAGAAAATATAGAACAGGAACAGATCCTGCGCCGAAAACGTGCCGATCATCAGCACTTCCATGAACAGGAAGGCTGCCATGTATTCGCCGACGCGTTTTTGCACGGCATCCCAGCTTGCCAGAATGCAGATCGGCATCAGGAACACGCTGAGCATGATCAGCATTAGGGCAATGCCGTCTATCCCCAATGCCCATGAAAAGCCCGCGAACAGCTCAGCCCGTTCTGTGAACTGCCATTGCGCGCCCCCGATCTGGTAATTCGACCACAGCACCACGCCGAGAACAAAGGTGACGAGCGTCGTCCCCAGTGCAATCCACCGCGCGGCCGCAGCGCCCGCAAACAGACACGCCAGCGCTCCCGCCAGCGGCACAAGCATCATCAACGACAGGATGGGTAGGCCTTCCATGACGAAGCGAGCTCCTACAGCAGAACGTAAGTGATAGCGGCGACCAGCCCGAGCAGCATGATCAACGCGTAGGTGTAGAGGTAGCCCGACTGGATCGACTTGGCGGCCACCGCGCTGCGATCAACAACCCAGGCGATGCCATTGGGGCCAAACCGGTCAATCGTGCCAATATCGCCGAGCTTCCAGAATTGGTGACCGAGCCAGAAAGCGGGTTTCACAAAAATCCGATCATACAACTCGTCAAAATACCACTTGTGGTAGACGAAGTTGTGCAAGCCGCCGAAAGTCGCGACGAACTTCACCGGGATATCAGGCTTGGCGATATAGGCGAGATATGCGCCCGCAAAGCCGAGCAGCATCACGACCAGCGCCGAATATTTCACCCAATAGGGCACAGCGTGCATCGCGTGGATCAACGGCTCGTTATAAAAGATCGACCCGGCCCAGAATGCCGCATTATCGAGGAAGCTCGGCGCAAACACCTGCCCCGCCGCAACCGCGCCAATTCCTAGCAGGCCGAGCGGCACCAGCATCGACACCGGGCTTTCATGCGGATGATAGCCGCCTGTGGTATCTTCTCCCGCCTGTTCCGGGGTCTTGTGGACGGAATGCTGGATATGCTCGCTTTCGATCCAGCGCGGCTTGCCCCAGAAGGTAAGGAACATCAGCCGCCAGCTGTAAAAGCTGGTCAGCAAGGCAGCACCAACGCCCAGCCAGAACGACATCACTGAAATCTGCGTGCCGCGCGCAAAGGCGACTTCGAGCACGGCATCCTTCGACCAGAACCCGGCAAAGCCGACGCCAAGGTGGTAAACGCCCAGCCCGGTGATCGCCAAGGTGCCCGCCAGCATCGCGTAGAAGGTGAACGGAATGCGTTTCCTCAGCCCGCCGTAATAGCGCATGTCCTGTTCGTGATGCATCGCGTGGATCACACTGCCCGCGCCAAGGAACAGCAGCGCCTTGAAGAAAGCGTGGGTGAACAGGTGGAACATCGCCACCCCGTAAGCGCCCACCCCGGCAGCAAAGAACATATAGCCGAGCTGCGAACAGGTCGAATAGGCGATCACCCGCTTGATATCCCACTGCGTGGTGCCGATGGTAGCGGCAAAGAAGCAGGTGGCAGCACCGATTACCGTTACGACCATCAGCGCGGTCGGAGCGGTTTCGAACATTGGCGACAGACGGCAGACCATGAACACACCCGCCGTCACCATTGTCGCGGCGTGGATCAGCGCAGAAACCGGCGTCGGCCCCTCCATTGCATCGGGCAGCCAGGTGTGCAGGCCCAACTGCGCACTCTTGCCCATCGCTCCGATGAACAGCAGGATGCACAGGATGTCCATCGCATAGAGGCGCATCCCGACAAAGGTGATGGTCGACCCGCTCATCGCCGGTGCCTCGGCCAGAATTTCGGGGATCGAAGTGGTCTGGAACACCAGATAGGTGCCGAAAATGCCGAGCATGAAGCCCAGATCGCCGACCCGGTTGACCACAAACGCTTTGATCGCGGCGGCATTGGCGCTCGGCTTTTTGAACCAGAACCCGATCAGCAGATAGGACGCCAGCCCCACGCCTTCCCAGCCGAAAAACATCTGCACCAGATTATCAGCCGTCACCAGCATCAACATCGCAAAGGTGAACAGCGAAAGGTAGGCGAAGAACCGTGGCTGATCCGGGTCTTCCTCCATATACCCCCATGAATAGATATGGACGATCGCCGAGACCGTGTTGATCACGACCAGCATGACCGCCGTCAGCGTATCGACCCGCAATGCCCAGTCGAAGGAGAGCGAGCCGCTTTCGACCCACTTCAAAACCTGCACCACTTCGGCGGTTTCAGTTCCGGCGATAAAGCCGAGGAAGATCGGCCAGCTCAGGATAGCTGACAGGATCAGCGCGCCGGTGGTGATCGACTTGGCCGCGAGATTGCCGATCATGCGGTTGCCCAGACCGGCAACCACAGCCGCCAGCAGGGGCGCAAACACGATGAGGAGTATCTGGGTCTGCACTGGTCGCTTACCCCTTCATCCGGTTGATATCATCAACCGCAATTGAACCGCGTCCGCGGAAATAGATCACCAGGATCGCAAGGCCAATCGCGGCTTCGGCCGCCGCCACGGTCAGCACCAGCATCGCGAAAACCTGCCCCACCAGATCCTGCATAAACGCGCTGAAGGCGACCAGGTTGATATTCACGGCGAGCAGGATCAGCTCGATCGCCATCAGGATCACGATCACATTCTTGCGGTTGAGGAAAATCCCCAGCACCCCAAGCACGAACAAAATCGCGCCCACGGTAAGGTAGTGTTCGATACCAATCCCACCTGCACTCATCATAGTTCAACCCCTCGCCCGATCTCTGGGTTCTTCATGACGGTTGCATCTTCGGGACGGCGGCGGATCTGCTTGCCCACATCCTGCCGCGCACGCGCACCGAACTTCGGCGGCTGGAGGGTCAGCACAATCGCACCGATCATCGCCACCAGCAGGATGATCCCGGCGATTTCGAACAACAGGATATACCGGCCATAAAGCAGCGCGCCGAGCGCCTCGATATTGCTGACATCAGCCGCCTGCAACGCGCTGCCATCGGGCGCGCCGAGTGTTATTCCGCCTGCATTGTATGCGCCCACCGCCAGCAGCAATTCGGCCAGCAGCACCGCGGCAATCGCCAGCCCCAGCGGGACATTGCGGATGAAGCCTGCGCGCATCGCGGCAAAATCAATGTCGAGCATCATCACGACAAACAGGAACAATACCGCGACCGCGCCTACGTAAACAATCACCAGCAGCATCGCGATGAACTCTGCGCCCACCATCACCATCAGCCCGGCGGCATTGAAGAAAGTCAGGATCAGCCACAGCACCGAATGCACGGGGTTCTTCGCCATGATAACCATCACAGCGGCGCCGACCACGATGGTCGCGAAGAAATAGAAGGCGATGGTCTGTATCATGTCGATCCCTGTCCTTCGATCTGCTCAACCTGAGCTTTTCAAAGGCCCGTCACATCCTGATCCCAAAACGTAAATCCGGGCTTCGACAAGCTCAGCCCGAGCGGTGTTGCATTATGTCATGTCCGGCGCGCCCTAGCGGTAGGGTGCGTCGGCTTCAAGGTTCGCCGCGATGGCCCGTTCCCACTTGTCACCATTGCTGAGCAGTTTAGCCTTGTCATACAGCAGCTCCTCGCGGGTTTCGGTGGCGTATTCGAAATTCGGCCCTTCAACGATGGCGTCGACCGGGCAGGCTTCCTGACAGAAACCGCAATAGATGCATTTCGTCATGTCGATGTCATAGCGGGTGGTGCGGCGGCTGCCGTCTTCGCGCGGTTCGCTGTCAATGGTGATCGCCTGCGCGGGGCAGACCGCCTCGCACAGCTTACACGCGATGCAGCGTTCCTCCCCATTGGGATAGCGCCGCAGCGCATGTTCACCACGGAAACGGGGCGAGAGCGGGGCTTTTTCAAACGGGTAGTTGATCGTCACCTTGGGCTTGAAGAAATACTTCAGCGTCAAGGCGTGCGCCTTGAGGAACTCCCAGAGGGTGAACGATTTGATGAGGTGGGAGACGGTGGTCATTGGCTTGTCTCTTCGCGCTTGACGCAACGCTGCGGCGGTCTGGAATTCGGAACTTCTTTTGATTGGCCGTTTTCAATAGCGACCCTCGGAATGGCACCATCCATGTATTGCCTTACCCAACTTACATCATTGGGATTGTCGACCGAGGTCAATTTCGTGAACCGCTCCACACAACCTGTAACGGTGTTGAGAAGGATGGCTGGCATGTCGCCACTAGCAGGATAGAATTGATACCTTCCCACCTCGTGCTGTTCAGTGGCAACCGGCTCGCCGGAACAACCTGACAGCAGGCACAACGGGAAGAACCAGAGAGCAGTTCTCATCCGAAATGCCCCGTCGCCATGAGATAGCCGCTCGTCACCGCGACAAACAGCAGGCTCATCGGCAGGAACACCTTCCAGCCAAGTCGCATCAATTGGTCATAGCGGTAGCGCGGCACGGTGGCCCAGATCCAGCTGAACATGAAGAAGAACATGAAGGTCTTCAGCAGGAACCAGATGATCCCCGGCACCACATACAGCGGCGCCCAGTCGATCGGAGGCAGCCACCCGCCCCAGAATAGCAGCGTGTTCAGCGAGCACATCAGCAGGATGTTGGCATATTCACCGAGCCAGAACAGCGCGAAGCTCATCGAGGAATATTCGGTCTGGTAGCCCGCGACGAGCTCGCTCTCCGCCTCGGTCAGGTCAAACGGCGCGCGCGCGGTTTCGGCCAGCGCCGAGATGAAGAACACCACCCACATCGGGAACAACAGCGGATGCATGACATAGGCGTTGATCACGCCGAAGCCGAAGCCCTGCTGCGCGTTCACGATGCCCGACAGGTTGAAGGTGCCGGCAAACAGCACCACGCACACCAGCACGAAGCCGATCGACACTTCGTAAGAGATCATCTGCGCCGAAGCGCGCATCGCCGAGAAGAACGGGTATTTGGAGTTCGACGCCCACCCGCTCATCACCACGCCGTAAACCCCCATCGAAGAGATCGCGAGGATGTAGAGCAGGCCCACGTTGATGTCCGCCAGCACCACCCCCGCCGAGAACGGGATAACGGCCCAAGCCGCGAGCGCTACGGTAAAGGTGATGATCGGTGCGAGCAGGAAGATACCCTTGTTGGCAGCGCTCGGGATAATGGTCTCTTGCAGGAAGACCTTGAGGCCGTCCGCGAAGGATTGCAGCAGCCCGAACGGGCCGACGACATTCGGCCCGCGCCGCATCATGATCGCGCCCAGCACCTTGCGGTCGACATAGATCACCATGGCAACGCTGAACATGACGAGCAGCGAAATCACAATGATCCCGGTCAGCGTGGCGACCGTCCAAGCCCATTCGTAGCTCAGGCCGAGGGATTGGAAGAAGGCGGTCACGCGCCGGGGCCTTTCATCTTGTCATAGATTGCAATCAGCACCTGAAGCATCGCCGCACTGGCGCTCAGATAGACCAAATCAGCAATCCCCCAGTACAATGCAGCTGACCTTCCTGCCGAGTGCGCCAAACTGAACGCTGGGTCGCTAAAGTCACCAACGGCAGCAGAATAAGTGGTTTCGACCACAATCCATTCGTTCAGGAAACGCCACCCGCCCAAGATCAACGCCAGCGCATAGAAGACGTAGGGGAGCCTGCGGAGAAAGTCAGGAAGCCCACTCATTCCGCAGCCTCCTTCACGTACACCCCGTGCAGCAGTTCATCCGAACAGCGCTGCATCACCGCGCTCGCGCGGGCGATGGGGTTGGTGAGGTAGAAATCCTTGACCGGATAGCCGGTGATTTCGCCTTCGAACTTCGCGCCGCTGTCCGCCTTGGGCAGCGCGCCGTAATCGGCAAAGCCTTCTTCACCCAGCGCGGGAACGGCAGCGATCATTGCCACTTGCAACGCCTCAAAGCTGTCGAAGCCAACCGTCACGCCCAAAGCGTCGGCCAGCGCGCGCAAAATCGTCCAATCCTCGCGCGCGTCGCCCGGAGCGAACACGGCTTTCTCAGCGAACTGCACCCGGCCTTCGGTGTTGACGTAAGTCCCGTCCTTTTCGGCATAGGATGCACCGGGCAGGATGATGTCGGCGTGATGCGCGCCCTTATCGCCGTGGTGGCCGATATAGACTTTGAGGCTCCCCGCGTAGGGCGCGTAATCCATCTCGTCCGCACCGAGACTGAGCAGCACCTTGGGGCTGGCCGCAGCGATATCGCCCATCCCACCCGGAACCGTAAAGCCGAGCATTAGCGAAGCCATCCGGGCTGCCGAAATGTGCAGCACGTTGAAGCCGTTCCAATCGTCCTTCATGAGATCGAACTTGTCGACCAGCTTGAGCGCCGTCGGAAGTGCGCCCTTGGCCAAAGCCGCCGCGCCAAGGATCACCGCCGGACGCTTGGCCGACTTCATGACATCACCCAATTCCTTGGGGATGCGGTTGAGCAGCTTCAGATCGCTGCCGAGGAAGGTCGCCGGGTAAGTCGGATCCCATTCGGGGCCGATGATGAAAACCTTGGCCCCCGCCTTCACCGCCTTGCGCAAGCGGACATTGAGAAGCGCGGCTTCCCAACGGACATTGCTGCCGATGATCAGGATCGCATCGGCGGTCTCGATCCCGGCAAAGGTCGAATTGAAATTCACCGTCGCGAGGTTCGACACATCATAAGTCATGCCGGTTTGGCGCGCTTCGGTCAGCTGCGAACCGCAGGCATTGACCAGCGCCTTGGCGGCAAACATCGTCTCGGCATCGAGCAGATCGCCCGCCACCGCCGCGATGCTGGCTTTGTCGCCTTCCAGAGCGCCCGCGATCATGCCGAAGGCTTCGCTCCACTCGGCAGGCTGCAACCGGCCATCCCGGCGCACCCACACGCGGTCGAGCCGGCGCTTGGTCAGCCCGTCAACCTGATAGCGGCCCTTGTCGCTCAGCCACTCCTCGTTGACGTCATCATTTACGCGCGGCAGCGCGCGCATGACTTCACGGCCCTTGGAATGGAGGGTGATGTTGGCCCCCACTGCGTCGGACACATCAATGCTGAGCGTCTTCTTCAGCTCCCACGGGCGCGCTTCGAAAGCATAGGGCCGCGAGGTCAGCGCGCCGACCGGGCACAGGTCGATAACATTGGCGCTGAGTTCATGCGCCGCCGCCTGTTCGAGATAGGTGGTGATCTGCATATCCTCGCCGCGATAGAGCGCGCCGATTTCGTCCACGCCCGCGATTTCCTCGGAAAAGCGCACGCAGCGGGTGCAGTGGATGCAGCGGGTCATGATCGTCTTGATCAGCGGGCCCATGTATTTCTCGGTCACCGCGCGCTTGTTTTCGCGGGCATAGCGCGAGCCGCCGCGGCCATAGGCGACCGCCTGATCCTGCAAATCGCACTCGCCGCCCTGATCGCAGATCGGGCAATCGAGCGGGTGGTTGATGAGCAGGAACTCCATCACCCCTTCGCGGGCCTTCTTGACCATCGGGCTATCGGTGCGGATTTCCTGACCATCGGCAGCCGGCAGCGCGCAGGAGGCCTGCGGCTTGGGCGGCCCGGGCTTCACCTCGACGAGGCACATTCGGCAATTGCCCGCGATGCTGAGCCGTTCGTGATAGCAAAAACGCGGAATTTCCTTCCCCGCCAACTCGCACGCTTGCAACACAGTCGCGCCCGCCGGGACCTCGATTTCCTGACCGTCTACGGTGACTTTAGGCATTAGAAACCAGCCCCTCGTAGTTCATCGACGCGTTGTAGAAAGCTGAATTGAAGAATGTTGCTCCCCACATCTGACCGTTCGTCACCACCAAACATTTGAGCCATGGGGCCGCCAGAGTTCTCTTTTGCCTCTTTCAGCAACGGAATGTCTTCGTGTCCTTGCAAGACCCCGATCGCATAAAGGAAATAGACCGCCGCATCATCCGCACCTGCTTGAAACTGTGGGTTTCGATTGACCATCATTTCAGTCGCTCTTTCGGCAAGAGCCGGGCCATTCAGATTGAAAACATTTGTGAATGAAACCTGTAGGGCAAAGCCAATATCCTCCGGCCTTTGCTTATCTCGACATTCGGTTTTCGCGAATGAAACCGCGATATGTGACAAAAAACCGAGCAGGTATGGATCTGAATAGTGGAATGTCGACAGCCCACCCTTCATCTGTGCCACTGCAATTATCGGTCGCAGGCCTGCCTCGGCACCGACCGTTGCTTTCTTTCGCTTCGATCCGAAGAACATCATTCCGCTGCCTCCCGCAAAGAATCGTCATGCTGAACTTGTTTCAGCATCCATCGGGCCGCAGGCGCTGGGGCCCACTTTGTGAGCACAACGGAAGCGTCCCGCTTCTCCACAACATTCTGGTGCGTGAGGAGAAATGGACCCTGAAACGAGTTCAGGGCGACGGGGGTAGAAACGATCAGCATCTCTCCGCCGCCTCCCGCGTAATTTCGTCATTGTGAGGAGCCGCAGGCGACGCGGCAATCCAGCTCCGGAACTGGATTGCTTCGCTAAGCTCGCGATGACGAAGTTTGGTCTTCCTCATCATTCCGCCGTCTCCCGCACATCTGGCACGACATCTTCATTGGGCCCCATCGCCCGATGGAAATATCCCTCGGCCAAGGCGGCGCGTAACGTGAAGGCGTTGGCCTGCAACTGGGCTCCGTTAATCAGGCAAGGCCCGAGTTCTCCTGCGACTTCGCCAATTACCTTATTTTCCTCGTTCGATACCGGCTTGGTTTTCAGCAGCGCCACGACAAGGTCGGGCCACGTATCAGCGAAGCAGGCTGACATGGCGTTCACAGTGTTGGAACGCTGGGTCATCTTGAACCAGGTCTTGTTGTAACCTTCCGCAATGGGCAAGCGCGGAAGTTGCTTTTCGGGATCAGTCAGAAAACCACCTTTGCGCAATGCCGCTTCGGCGAGCAGCCCACGCATTGAAGCAGGTGAACTGTATACACCGTGGGATTCAGTGAGAGCACTATCCACGCGGTGGAACTCGCATTCCACGTCCTTGAACACGAGAGCAGCCGCATTGTCGTGATCGTCGAAGCTCGTCGTCGTCAGATAGCGATCAACGGTGCGGTCTCTCACCAGATAAATGCAGCGTGCCAGCGTATGAGCATTGGTGATCGCGTCGCTGGTTTTCTGCGGCTTACCGGCCTCTAGGCGGTTGCCTAGCCGGGAACCGGTCCGGGAATCCTGAGCGCTGACAGTCGATATGCTGGCCCCAGCCAAGACCACGCCAAGCGCAGCCATCCAAAGTGGGCGATGAGACCGCATCATTCCGCCGCCTCCCTGACCTCTGGCGCAAACTGCGCATTGTGTTCGTTGATTCGCCGCTCCAGCTCTGGCCGGAAATGCCGGATCAGCCCTTGGATCGGCCATGCCGCAGCATCGCCGAGCGCGCAGATGGTGTGGCCTTCGACCTGTTTGGTGACTTCGTGCAACATGTCGATTTCCTCGATCGCCGCATCGCCGGTACGCAGGCGCTCCATCATGCGCCACATCCAGCCCGTGCCTTCGCGGCAGGGGGTGCATTGGCCGCAGCTTTCGTGCTTGTAGAAGTAGGAGAGGCGGCTGATCGCGCGGACGATGTCGGTGGATTTGTCCATCACGATCACCGCCGCCGTGCCGAGGCCGCTGCCCAAGTCCTTCAGCCCATCAAAATCCATCAGCGCGTGGCGGATTTGCTCGGCCGGTACCAGCGGCACGGATGATCCGCCGGGGATCACTGCAAGCAGATTGTCCCACCCGCCGCGAATGCCGCCGCAGTGTTTCTCGATCAGCTCCTCGAACGGGATGCTCATCGATTCCTCGACCACACAGGGCTTTTCCACGTGGCCGGAAATCTGGAACAACTTGGTGCCCTTGTTGTTCTCACGCCCGAAGCTGGAGAACCACGAAGCACCGCGCCGCAGTATCGTCGGCGCAACCGCGATGCTTTCGACGTTGTTGACCGTGGTCGGGCAGCCATAGAGCCCCGCGCCCGCCGGGAACGGGGGCTTGAGGCGCGGCTGGCCCTTTTTCCCTTCAAGGCTTTCGATCATCGCGGTTTCTTCACCGCAGATGTAGGCGCCCGCGCCGCGATGCATGAACACGTCGAAATCATAGCCCGACCCGCAGGCGTTCTTGCCGATCAGCCCCGCATCATAAGCCTCGTGAATCGCCTTCTGGAGCGTCTCGGCCTCGCGGATATATTCGCCGCGCACATAGATATAGGCTGCCCGGGCGCGCATCGCTAGGCCTGCAACCAGCGCGCCTTCGACCAGCTTGTGCGGATCATGGCGCAGGATTTCGCGGTCTTTGCAGCTGCCGGGTTCGGATTCGTCGGCGTTGATAACGAGGAAGCTGGGCCGCCCGTCGCGCGATTCCTTGGGCATGAAGGACCATTTCAGCCCGGTGGGAAAGCCTGCCCCACCGCGTCCGCGCAGGCCGCTCGCCTTGATTTCCTCGACGATAGCATCCGGCCCGCGTTCGAGCAGCGCCTTGGTGCCATCCCAATCGCCGCGCGCCTGCGCTGCTTTCAGGCCCCAGTCCTGGAACCCGTAAACATTGGTGAAGATGCGGTCCTTATCAGCCAGCATCACTGCTTCCCTTGTTGTTTGGCGCGTTTGAGCCGCACCAGCGAAATCACTTGGAAGGCAAGTCCGAGACCCATCAGGATCACGCCCATTTCCATCTTGCCGGCCGCGCTCAACACGGCGCCCAACGCAAAGCCGGTCAGCCCGAGGACGACAAAGGCGAGAGTCACCGGGTTCATCCGATCGCTCCCTGCTGCCACAGCCCCGCCAGCACCGCGAGGATCAGGATGATCACCCCCACGCGCACCAGCCCCATCAGCACCTTGTAGGCGATGAAGGCCAGCAACAGAGCGCCAAGGATGGAGACGGCTTCGGTCATTCACTCACCCACAACCGTTCGTGCTGAGCCTGTCGAAGCACTGCAGTTCTTCGGGAGCGAGTTTGAGGAAGAAGAACGGCCCTTCGACAAGCTCAGGGCGAACGGGTTCGGTATAAACATCACCACTCCCCCCGATAATCGTGGTTGGCGTTGACCATGTCCTGCAAAGTGGTCGGCCCGCCCGAGGGTTCAGACGTGTGCCGCCCCGGCTCCTGCGTGCCAGCCTTGGGCTGCTCACCCGCTGCGAGCGCATCAAGCACCGCATCGAGGCGTTCCGGCGTCAGGTCTTCGTAATTGTCATCGTTGATCTGCACCATCGGCGCAGTGGCGCAATTGCCCATGCATTCGACTTCGGTGAGGGTCCACAGCCCGTCGGCTGAGACTTCGCCCTTGGCCATCCCGCGTTTCTTGCAGGCGGCAATGATGTCATCACTGCCGCGCAGCATGCAGGGCGTGGTGCCGCACACCTGCACGTGGAATTTGCCCACGGGCTTCAGGTTATACATGAAATAGAAGCTGGCGACTTCGAGCACACGGATCACCGGCATCCCGAGATATTGCGCGACATATTCGATCACCGGCAGCGGCAACCAGCCCTGCGTATCGGTCTCCGCGCCGACTTGCCGCTGGGCCAGATCGAGCAGCGGCATCACCGCCGAGCGCTGGCGCCCTTCGGGATACTTGGCGATGTGCCAATCAGCGGTTGTCTTGTTTTCCGGCGTCCATGCGAACGCGCTCCAACGGGCGCGCAGAGCGGGGGTATCGGGTGCGGGGGTACGGTCAGCCATTGAGACGTTCTCTAAGTTCTTGTTCTGCCTCAATCATGGCCACTTCCCAAGAATATCGTTCGTTCTCAGCCCGAAATTCTATCCCGGCAGCGGCATCAATTTCGCGGCTTGGAAAACGTTCGTCGTGGTAGTCATTGTCGTCGTTCGCTTGCACGATGACTTTTCCAGGCATTGCAGGGTGAATTCCCACAACGACATAAAATTGCTCGGTACCATGCGTGATAGGCAGGCGGCAGAAGACATGAAGCACTTCACCAATCACCGGTCACACTCCCCGAACACCACGTCGATCGCGCCCAATATCGCGGTCGCGTCGGCGAGCATGTGGCCTTTGCACATGAAGTCCATCGCCTGAAGGTGGCTGAACGCCGTGGGGCGGATCTTGCAGCGGTAGGGCTTGTTGGTGCCGTCGCTGACGAGATAGACCCCGAACTCGCCCTTGGGGCTTTCGGTCGCTACGTAAACCTCGCCCGCGGGCACGTGGAAGCCTTCGGTGTAGAGTTTGAAGTGGTGGATCAGGCTCTCCATCGACTGCTTCATATCAGCCCGCTTGGGCGGGGAAACCTTGCCATCGGTCGAGGCAATCGGCCCCTGCGGCATATCGCGCAGGCACTGGCGGATGATCTTGGCGCTTTCGTAAACTTCCTTCACGCGCACCATGAAACGGTCGTAGCAGTCCGAATTGGTGCCGACCGGAATGTCGAATTCCATGCGGTCATAGACATCATAGGGCTGGCTCTTGCGCAGATCCCACGGAATGCCCGCCGCGCGGATCATCGGGCCGGAGAAGCCCCACGCAATCGCATCATCGCGGCCCACCACCGCAATATCGACATTGCGCTGTTTGAAAATGCGGTTGTCGATCACGAGGCTCATCGCGTCTTCGAACAGCTGGAAGAAACGGTTGTCGAGCCAGTCGCCGATATCGACCAGCAGCTTTTCCGGCACGTCCTGATTCACGCCGCCGGGACGAAACCACGCCGAGTGCATCCGCGCGCCGCTGGCGCGTTCAAAGAAGTTCATACAATCTTCGCGCAGATCCATGATCCACAGGTTCGGCGTGAACGCGCCAACATCGAGGATGTGCGCGCCCATGTTGAGCATGTGATTGGAAATGCGCGTCAATTCGGCAAACAGAACTCGCAGGTATTGCGCCCGGATCGGCACTTCGAGATTGAGCAGTTTCTCGATCGCCAGCACATAGGAATGTTCCTGACACAGCGGCGACACGTAATCGAGCCGGTCGAAATAGGGCAGTGCCTGGAGATAAGTCTTGTGTTCGATCAGCTTTTCGGTGCCGCGATGGAGCAGGCCGACATGCGGGTCGATCCGTTCGATCACCTCTCCATCCAGCTCCATCACCATCCGCAGCACGCCATGCGCCGCCGGGTGCTGGGGGCCGAAATTGATCGTGTAATTGTTGATGACCGCGCCATCGGTGGTCGGCGATTCTTCGCGTTGCATGGTCATTTCTTCGCCTCCCCTTCCGGTTTGGCGGGGGGAGCCTTCTCGTCTCCGGGCAGAACGTAATCCGCGCCTTCCCATGGGGAGAGGAAATCAAACTCACGCATTTCCTGCGCCAGTTCGACCGGTTCATACACCACCCGCTTTTCCTCTTCGGAGTAACGCAGTTCGGTGTAGCCGGTCAGCGGGAAATCCTTGCGGAACGGGTGGCCTTCAAACCCGTAATCGGTGAGGATGCGGCGCAGATCGGGGTTGCCCGCGAAGGTGACGCCGAACATGTCGAACACTTCGCGTTCCAGCCAGCCGGCGTTGGGCCACAGCGTCGTGACTGTCGGAACCGGGGTGTTCTCGTCCGCCGAACATTTCACCATTACGCGATGGTTTTTGGTCAGGCTCAGGAGCATATAGACCACCTCGAACCGCTCTGCGCGGTCGGGGTAATCAACCCCGGCGATTTCCATCAACTGCTGATATTGGTGATCATCGCGCAAGCTGCGCAGCACCTGTTCGATGCCATCGCGCTGGACGCGGAACGATACCTCGCCATGCGTTTCTTGCGCATCGATCAGCCACACGCTGATGCTTTCGCTAATCGCATCAATCACGCCTTCGTTGGAGGCGAATTTCGGGGCGGAGTGGAGAACGGCCATCGCCCTTACCTCTCAATCGTGCCGACGCGCCGGATTTTGCGCTGGAGCTGCATGACGCCGTACAGCAGCGCCTCGGCCGTCGGCGGGCATCCGGGCACGTAAATATCAACCGGCACAATCCGGTCACAGCCGCGCACCACCGAATAGCTATAGTGGTAATAGCCGCCGCCATTGGCGCAGCTACCCATGCTGATCACGTATTTCGGATCAGACATCTGGTCGTAAACCTTGCGCAGCGCCGGGGCCATCTTGTTGCACAGCGTGCCCGCCACGATCATCACGTCTGACTGGCGCGGGGACGCGCGCGGGGCGGCGCCGAAACGCTCCATGTCGTAACGCGGCATATTCACATGGATCATCTCCACCGCGCAGCACGCGAGGCCGAAGGTCATCCACCACAGGCTGCCAGTACGCGCCCACTGGAACAGATCCTCGGTCGAGGTGACAAGGAAGCCCTTGTCATTCACCTCTGTCTGCAACGCGGTGAAATAGGACGCATCGGGCTGACGCACTTCGCCGCCTTTGGCGGTGGTGAGCGCGGAAATGTCAGGAAGTCCTTGAGGAGGAGTAACGATGGTATTCATTCCCAATCCAACGCCCCTTTCTTCCATTCATAAGCCAGCCCGACCGCAAGGATGAACAGGAACACCATCATCCCGCCCCAGCCAACCCAGCCCGTTTCGCCAAGGCTGACCGCCCAGGGGAACAGGAACGCGGCCTCGAGATCGAACACGATAAAGCTGATCGCCACGAGGTAAAACCGCACATCGAACTGGCTGCGTGCATCCTCAAACGCGGGGAAACCGCATTCATACTCGCTGAGTTTTTCGGCATCCGGGTTGTGCGTGCCGGTCAACCGCGACACCGCCATCGGTGCCACTACGAACAGGAGCGAGAGCCCGAAGGCGACGAGCACGAATAACAGTATCGGAAGATACTGGCTGAGATCGACCACGGCGTTGTCCAAGCTATTAATCCCGAGGTCGCCCTAAGCCGGTCGTGCAGCAGGCGCAAGCCTACGACTCCGACAAAAACCCTTATCGATGTTGCATGAAATCGAACACCTGTTGCGCTATCGGTTCACTTCATCATGTTCGCCGCCGCCTTGTCGGTCGCCTTGCCATAGGGCGGCTTCAATCCGGCAAGTTTGGCGATGTCGATCTTGGGCTGGTGATAAACCGCGCGGGCGTGACTGAATTCGCGGAATCCTTCGATAGCGTGGTAAGAACCCATCCCCGACGGGCCGATCCCGCCGAACGGCAGGTCTTCCATCGAAACGTGGAAAACCACGTCATTGGTCGTCACCCCACCTGAAATCGTTCGGGTCAGCACGCGTTCCTGTTCGCCCTTGTCCTCACCGAAGTAATACAGGCCGAGCGGGCGATCATGATCGTTGACGTAATCCATCGCCTGATCGAGCGCCTTGTAGGTCATCACCGGCAACACCGGGCCGAAGATTTCCTCCTGCATGGCAGTCATATCTTCGGTGACGTTTTTCAGGATGGTGAGCGGCATCTTGCGTTGGTTGGCGTTGCTGAAATCCTCGCCAGCGGGATTGACCTCGATCACCTCGGCGCCCTTGCCGCGCGCGTCTTCGACCAGGCCTTGCAGCCGTTCGAAATGGCGGTCTGACACGATTGAGGCGTAATCATCATTATCGAGCAGGCGCGGATACATCGCGCTCGCCGCGCCGACGACGCCCGCCACCGCTTCGTCCTGCTTATCTTCGGGCACGATCATGTAATCGGGGGCGAGGCAGATTTGCCCGGCGTTGAGCATCTTGCCAATCGCGATCCGTTCACCGGCGCGCGAGAAATCGGCGCTGCGGCCCATGATGACGGGCGATTTTCCGCCGAGTTCGAGCGTTACCGGAACGAGGTTCGCGGCGGCGGCCTGCATCACCCGGCGGCCTGTCGCGGTCGATCCGGTGAACACCAGATGATCGAACGGCAGCGAGGAAAACGCGGCGGCGACTTCCGGCCCGCCGGTAACAACCGCGACTTCTTCGGGTGCGAAATATTCAGCCGTCAACTGCGCCATCAACTCGCTGGTGCGCTCGGTAAATTCGGACGGTTTGATCATCGCACGATTGCCCGCTGCAAACACCTGCATCAACGGGCCAAAAGCAAGCTGGAGCGGGAAATTCCACGGGGACAGGATGCCGATCACGCCCTTGGGTTCATAACGCACCTCGGCCCGCGCGCCCAGCAGGCCGAGCGGGAATTGCACCTTGCGCTTGTCGGGCTTGGCCCACTTGTCCATGTGTTTCAGCGCATCATTGCCCGCAGCCACGGTCGCCGCAACATCGGTCAGCATCGATTGCGCGTAGGAACGGTTGCCGAAATCCGCGCTCATCGCCTTGGCGAAATCATCACCGTGATCCTTGACCAAAGCAATCGCGCGCCGGATGCGGTCTTTCCGCTGCGACATTGGTTCGGGGCGCGAAGCGGTGAACGCGGCGCGTTGGCGCGTCAGCAGGGCTTCGATTTCTTCGCGGCGATCATCGGCCATGTCATTCTCCCATTCGCAGTGATGCGTTTTCATTTGCGACGCATCTTCGCGCAAAGCCCGCCCGCTGACAAGGCGATTGCAGCCACGCGTCTATGATTGCCAATACTGCAACGCAGCATTACATCGGGGGCATATCCCCCCTACGTGACGCAAGGACTTTACCATGACCCAGTTTTCCGCCGCCGATCCGATCGTCATCCTTTCCTACGCCCGCACCCCGATGGGCGCGATGCAGGGCGCGCTGGCCGATGTAGCCGCGACCGATCTTGGCGCGGTGGCAGTAAAGGCGGCGGTTGAACGCGCCGGCGTAGCGGGCGAGGATATCGACCGCGCCTATATCGGCTGCGTGCTGCCCGCCGGGCTTGGCCAGGCACCGGCGCGCCAGGCCGCGATTAAGGCAGGCCTGCCGCTTTCGGTTCAGGCCACCACCGTCAACAAGGTGTGCGGCAGCGGAATGCAGACGGTGATCATGGGGGCAGAGGCGCTCGCCAGTGGCACCATCGATGTGGTGGTGGCTGGCGGGATGGAGAGCATGACCAACGCGCCTTACCTGCTCAAAAAGCACCGCTCGGGCGCGCGGCTGGGGCATGATACGGCCTATGACCACATGTTCCTTGATGGGCTTGAAGATGCCTATGAACCGGGCCGGGCAATGGGCACTTTTGCTCAGGATACCGCCAACGCCTATCAGATGACCCGTGACGAAATGGATGCCTACACCATCGAATCGCTCGCCCGCGCCAACCGCGCGATTGCCAGCGGCGCGTTTGCCGACGAAGTCGTGCCGGTGACGGTTTCAACCCGCGCAGGCGATGTTGTGGTGGAACACGACGAATCCCCCAGCAAGGGCCGCCCTGACAAAATTCCGCAATTGCGCCCCGCCTTCGCCAAAGACGGGACGATCACCGCCGCGACGTCCAGTTCGATTTCGGATGGTGCAGCCGCACTGGTGCTGACCCGCGCGAGCGTGGCCGCTGACAGGGGCTACACCCCGGTCGCGCGGATCGTCGCCACCGCCGCCCACGCCCAGGCCCCGGCGGATTTCACCACCGCGCCGATCCCCGCGATCCAGAAGGTGCTCGACCGCGCCGGGTGGAGCGTCGATGATGTCGATCTGTTCGAAGTCAACGAAGCCTTCGCCTGCGTGGCGATGTTCGCGATGCGCGATCTTGGCATCCCGCACGACAAGATCAACGTCAACGGCGGCGGCACGGCATTGGGCCACCCCATCGGCGCGAGCGGTGCGCGGATCATCGTCACCTTGCTCGGCGCATTGAAGGCGCAGGGCAAGACGCGCGGCGTCGCATCCTTGTGCATCGGCGGCGGGGAAGCGACTGCGGTTGCGGTGGAGTTGATCTGAGGCGAAACGCCGGGCGGCTTGGCGGGGTCGCCCGGCCTATTCGTCGCCCGGCAAATCCTCTGCGCCCCACAGGCGTTCGCGCAGCGTCCAGCCTTTGCGCCCGGCAATATCGACTTCGCACCAGCTTTCACGGCAGCGCAGCAGGGCGGCGACCACACCCGGCTGCGCCCGCCAATTGAGCGCCGACGTGGGCGATGCCGAGGCCCGCACATCAACCAGCCCTGCGCCCACCACCATCACCCCGCGCGCAGGGTCGAGCTGACTGCGCGCAATCCAGCCGCGCGCGCCTTCGGGATCTTCGACCAGACGCCAGCCTTCGCGCACCCGCACAACCTTCACCGGCAGGCCCTTGCGCTTGTACACCCACTCGATCGGGTACTCCTCGCTCGGCCCGACCCGCATCCGCACCTCGTCATAACGCAGCGACGCCCAATAGGGCAGCGCCCGATCCTGCGCGCGAAGCGGCACAGCGAACACGGTCAGCCCTGCCGCCATGGCGAGACAAAATGCGATAAAGTTACGGAATCCCCACATCATTCGCTGCGATAGCCGCACTGCCCCGTCCTGTTCAAGCTGCACATGCCGGATCGCAGCTTGACCGCGCGGCCCCTGCGGTATTAGCCGATACCCATGCCAGAGACCCGCACCCCGATTGCCCACCTACCCCTTGAGCGCCCGCGCGTGATCGTCACCCGCCATCTGATGCCCGAAGTCGAGGCGCGGATGCGCGAGCTGTTCGATGTGGTGCTGAACGAGGGCGACGTGCCGCTGACCCGCGAACAGCTTGCCGCCGCGATGCAGGACTGCGACGTGCTGGTGCCGACCGTGACTGACCGGATCGACGCCGATCTGATCGCAGGCGCGGGCGAGCGGTTGGGGCTGATCGCCAATTTCGGCGCGGGGACGGAGCATATTGATCTCGCCGCCGCCGCCGCGCGCCGCATCCTTGTTACCAACACGCCCGGTGTGTTCACCGATGACACCGCCGATTTGACCATGGCCGGGATCATCGGCGTGCCGCGCCGGATACGTGAAGGTATCGGCCTCGTTCGGCGCGGCGAATGGACAGGTTGGGCACCTTCGGGCCTGTTGGGGCGCAAGCTGGCGGGCAAGGTGCTGGGAATCGTCGGCATGGGGCGGATCGGCCAAGCCGTCGCCCACCGCGCCCGCGCCTTCGGGCTGGAGATCGCCTATACCAACCGCAAGCCGCTGCCCGAGGCGCTCGAACGGATGCTGGGCGCGCGCTACGTCGCCGATGTCGATGCGCTGATGGCGGAAGCCGATATCCTCACCCTGCACTGCCCGCTGACCGACGACACCCGCCACCTTGTCGACGCGCGGCGGATTGCGCTGATGAAGCCGGGCAGCAGCATCATCAACACCGCGCGCGGCGAGTTGATCGATCAGGAAGCGCTGATCGCGGCGCTGCAATCGGGCCACCTGGCGGGCGCGGGGCTGGATGTTTACCCCGACGAGCCGAATGTCGACCACCGCCTGATCGAACACCCCAACGTCATGACCCTCCCCCACATCGGCAGCGCCACGGCGGAAGGCCGCGAGGATTCGGGCCACAAGGTGATCGCCAACATCCGCATTTGGGCCGACGGGCACAGGCCCCCCGATCAGGTGCTGACGGCGTTGGTACGCTAGGCGGCCAGCGCACGACAAAAGCCAATGCTATTTTGATCTTGCCTCGAAAACCCAGACGGTTGCGGTCTCAACAAGCATTGTTTTGAAGCGAGCTTCATAATCTTGCATTTCAACGCTTAATTTTCTCGACTTGATCGAATATAATTGCAATGATCGCCAAACACCCCATTCATCTCGACATGCGGAAACTGCCGCCTTCGCGAGAGTCTCTGGCTGTGATGCCTGCGCAGCCCATAAATTTACCTTATCACGAACGCAGTCAGCAAGCTTCGCGGTGGCCATATCCGCACGAGACTGCGCAAATTCTTTTTTTACGAAAAGGTTTTGGATATTTTCACCGTAGGCTACTCTAACTCGCTCGCGAAACTCAACGACCAGCGTTTCTGCTTCGACGGCTAAATCTTGGTTGCCTGTGAGAATTTTTCGCATCTCATCGAAATGCACCTCACACTTCTCAAGCGAGAGATCGACAATTCGCGCTGGTTCCGACTCCCATCGGTGCTCTTTTAGAACTTCCTTTGTTTGAACGTCCATGCATGAAAATACTGCATCCATAGCTAAATTGTTAGCGGCCAGCGCCTCTTCAAAATCAGCAACAACCTGATCTGACGTCTGCGCTAGAGACAGCAAAAGCCATGGTGCGAACGAACTCACATCAATCCCCCGTCAAAATCCGCTCGACCAACTCGCCAACGCTCGGCGTGTAGCCGTTGGAGAAGAACGGATCGGTCTTGAAACGGTAGGCCGCGTGGCCTGCAAAGGCGAGGTTGTTGTCGGGATGATCGCCGTGGGCGATGTCTTGCAAGGTCTTCTGAATGCAGAAGCTGCGCGGGTCGGCGAAGCGCCCGGTGGTGTAATCATCGTGGTCTTTCCAGCTGGAAAACCCGCAATGCGACAGGCAACCCATGCAGGCCTGCTGATCGTCGCGGATGGTATCGCGCGCATCGGGCGTGACAAATACGATGGTGCCGTCGGGAGTCTTGAGCGGCTCGGTATGCCCGGCGCGCATCCAGATTTCCGCCTTGGCCTTATCCTCTGGCCGCACCCAGAAACTGCGCGCCTTGCCGTCTTCGCCCAGTTGCACCGTGCCTTCTTCCGCGCCGCGCTTGAAAAACGCAATCTGGCGTTCGGAACGGTGCATCAATTCATACAGGAACGGGGTCTTGACCGCGCTCGAATAAAACCCGGTGGGCGAGAATTTGTGCAGCAGCACGTCCCCCGGCTCGACCGTGCGGAGCATATCCTTCCAGATCTGCGGGATCGGGCTTTCGCGGGTGAGCAAGGGGCGCGTGCCGAACTGGAATGCGATCTTGCCGAGTTCGGGATTGTCGATCCAGTCATTCCATTCGCGCAGGTACCAAACCCCGCCCGCCATCACGATCGCCACGTCCTCGCTCACGCCCTCGGCGCGCATCATCGCGCGCAGTTCCTTGACGCGCGGGTACGGGTCTTGCGGCTTGGTCGGGTCTTCGGCGTTGGAAAGGCCGTTATGCCCGCCTGCCAGCCACGGGTCTTCGTAGACCACCGCCGCCATCAGTTCGGGCACCTTGTGATAGCTGCGTTTCCACAACGCGCGGAACGCCCGGCCCGAACTGATGATCGGCAGGTAGGACACATTGAACCGCGCCGCGATTTCCGCCAGCTTGTACGGCATCCCCGCCCCGCAGGTGACGCCTGTCACCATGCCGCGGGTGTTTTCCAGCACGCCTTCGAGCACGGCCTGCGCCCCGCCCATTTCCCACAACACGTTGATGTTGATCGCGCCCTTGCCGCCTGCGATTTCATAGGCCTGTTTGACCTGCGTGGTCGCGCCATCAATGGCGTAGCGGATCAATTCCTGATGGCGTTCGCCGCGCGTTGCGCCGTGATAGATCTGCGGAATCGGGTTGCCGTCCGCATCATAGCTATCGGCGTTGACCGCGCTGACTGTGCCAATTCCGCCCGCCGCCGCCCACGCGCCCGAACTCGCATGGTTGGTTGCCGATACGCCCTTGCCGCCTTCGACCAGCGGCCACACTTCGCGCCCGCCATAGACGATCGGGCTCAATCCCTTGAACAATGAAAACTCCCCTTCGCGCCGTTCCTGACGCGCATTCCTTAAAAGTGACATAGTGATCAGATACGCACGCCGCAACGCTTGAGACGGCGCTTTTGCTAGCCCGCGCTGCAGGCGCGGATCGCCTCTGGCCTGGTGCGGGCATTACCGCGTTCAAACCGCGCAAAATATCCTTTGATGTCTGGCCGCTCGACGTATTCTACCAGCACATAGCCGACCGCCTCAAATTCGCAGAACAGCAGCCGGTGCGGCATCCCGTGCGTGCCGATCGGGCTGTTGCTTTCCACAAGGATGATCTGCCCGCCGACGTTAAGCGCAGGCCACATATGCCACAAAAAGGCGTAGGGCTCGGTCACTTCGTGATACATATGAACCATGAAGATGCGGTCGAAACTGTCCGGTGGCAGCTGCGGATCGGCGGCCTCACCCAGCTTGATCGAGATGTTTTCAAGCCGCTCGCGCTCAACCCGGCGGCCCAGCCGTTCCAGAGCGTCGCGGCTGATGTCCTGCGCCAACACGCGTCCGTCTGCCCCCACACGCTCGGCCAGGCGCACGGTGTAATACCCCTCACCCGCGCCGATATCCGCCACAGTCATTCCAGCGCGGATATTGGCGAGGTCCATCACCACCTGCGCCTCATTCCGCTCATCACGCGCGTCTTCGTTGGAAAACTGGTTGGAGATAACCTTGGCGACCGGGCGATCCGGTTTGGGAAATTGGGCCGCGCTTTCCGGTTGATCCACCACAACGGGCATGATCTGATCGCAGGCTGACAGTAGCAGCATGGCCGCAGCCGCCACGGCCACCGCAAGCGGACGCCGCATCGCCATCATTATTCCACATCCTCGATTTCGACTGTCTCGCCCGTCACCCGCTGGGCGAGCGCGGCTGAGATGAATAGATCGATTGCGCCATCAAGCACGTCGCCGGGCGCAGTAGAAACGACCCCGGTGCGCAGGTCTTTCACCATCTGATAGGGCTGCAACACGTATGACCGGATCTGATGGCCCCAGCCAATTTCGCTTTTTTCCTGATATTCGCCGCTTGCAGCCGCTTCGCGCATCGCCATTTCGCGTTCGAACAGCCGTGCCTTGAGCATATTCATCGCGGTTTCGCGGTTCTTGTGCTGGCTGCGATCATTCTGGCACGCCACCACGATCCCGGTCGGGATGTGGGTAAAGCGCACCGCCGAATCGGTGGTGTTGACGTGCTGCCCGCCCGCACCTGAGGCGCGATAGGTATCAACTTTCAGATCGGCGGGATTGATCTCGATTTCAAAAGTGTCGTCAATCACGGGGTAGACCCACACCGAACTGAACGAAGTGTGCCGCCGCGCGCTGCTATCATAGGGGCTGATGCGCACCAGCCGGTGAACCCCGCTTTCGGTCTTGGCATAGCCATAGGCGTTTTCGCCCTTGATCAGCAGTGTGGCCGATTTGATCCCGGCCTGATCGCCCGCCTGATATTCGACCGTTTCGACCTTGTAGCCGCGCCGTTCGGCCCAGCGGCCATACATCCGAAACAGCATTTCGGCCCAGTCCTGGCTTTCGGTGCCGCCTGCGCCTGCGTGAATTTCGATATAGGTGTCGTTGGCGTCCGCCTCACCCGAAAGCAGCGCCTGCACCTTGTCCGCATCGGCGCGGTCGGCGAGCCGTTCGAGCGTGACCAGGCCATCAGCGACGATGCTATCCTCGCCCTCTGCCTCTCCCATTTCGATGAACTCGATCGCATCGGCCATTTCGGCAGCGATTTCGTTGACGGTGTTCACCGCGTTTTCAAGCGTCTTCTGCTCACGGCTGATCGCCTGCGCCTGCTTGGGATTGTCCCACAGCGCGGGGTCTTGCACCCGCGCGTTGAGTTCATCGAGCCGCCGCAGCGCACGTTCCCAGTCGAGCGACAGACGCACCAATGACAGCGCCGCTTCGATCCGGTTGATAAAGGCTTGGGCCTCGGCCCGCATGGTTGATCCTTTGGTCACGCAAAAAGTCGGCCCCGCTTAACGCTGGCGGCGCGATTGTAAAGCACCCGGCGCTGCGCAAAGCGCGCTGCATCTTGATTATCGCACCGGTGGCAAAGGCCGGTCAGTAAATCCCGCCCTGCTCCTCGACGAAATTGGCTGGCCGATCATCGAGGGCATCGATCGCGATGCTTTCGGCATTTTCACGGCCAGCGCGGATCAGTTGAAGAATCTCGTTGCGCCGCGCCGCAATCTCGTCCTGCCGGGTAAAACGCTCCGGCTCAGTATCGGGCTTGAACGCTTCCCAGATGATCGCCGATCTTGGGTCATCAGTTGGCCAGCCGTCATACACCTGCTTGCCCGAGCGGCGATCCACCCGCACCATCCGCACACCCTGCGGCGCAACCGGGGGAAGGTCAGACCACTTCTGGCGGGTTTTTTCGATCAGGCTTTTGATGATCGGAGCGGCGATCGTGCCGCCATAGGCATAGCCGCCCATATTGCGCGGCTGGTCAAAGCCGACATAGGCGCCCGCGACATATTGCTGAGTGCCGCCGATGAACCACACATCCTTTGGCCCGGTGGTGGTGCCGGTCTTGCCGAACAGCGGCAGATTGAGCGGATTGAGCACCGTCGCCGTGCCCCGGCTGACCGCGCCGCGCAGCATATGCATCACCTGAAACGCGGTGCGCGCGTCCATCGCCTGTTGACCCCTGATGCCCATGCGCGGCATTGGTTTGCCATCCCATTCGGCCATGCTGCACCCACGGCAATTGCGGGTATCGGCGCGCCACAGCACCTTGCCGCGGCGATCCTGCACATAGTCGATCACCGTCGGCGCATTCAGCCGTCCATGATTGGCGAGCGCGCTGTAACCGCTGACCATCTTCACCAGCGTCGTTTCGCCTGCGCCGAGCGCGGTTGAGGGATAGGGCGCAAACTTACCAATCCCGAGCTTTTCGATCTCCTCGACAACATTGGGCATACCCGCAGCCATGCCAATCTGCACGGTCATGATGTTCTGCGATTGCTCAAGGCCATACCGCATCGGGTGCTGCCCACCGGCGCCGCGCCCGCCGCGAATGCACTTTTCGCCGAGGTTGGCGCCCTGATAATAGCAGAAGCGCGAATTATCGATCTGGGTTGACGGGGTCATGCCATTGTCCAGCCCGGCGGCATAGACGAACGGCTTGATCGTCGATCCCGGCTGCCGCATCGCCTGTGTCGCGCGGTTGAAATCGGACAGGCGGTAATCGAACCCGCCCTGCATCGCCACCACACGGCCTGACTGAGCGGCTTGCACCACCAGCGCGCCTTGCGCTTCAGGAATAGTGCGCACCTGCCAGCCATTACCCGCCGGGCTGGCGGCGATCACGTCACCTGCCTTGAGCGCATTGGGCAGGCCCGATAGCGGTGCCTCAGAGCCATCAGCAAAGCCGATCCGCGCCGATGATCCGCTGCGGCTGGTAACGACGCCGATGCGCCAGTTACGATAATTGATCCCCAAAGGCGAGCTGGCAAGCTGGCCCGCCCAATTGCCCTCGCCAACGTCAATAGTGGCAATCGGCCCGCTCCATGCGCGTCCGCCATGATAGCGCAGCAACCCTTCACGCAAGGCATCGCGCGCGGCGAGCTGTATTTCGGGATCGAGCGAGGTGCGCACCCACAGCCCGCCTGCATAGACGCTGTTGCCGCCATCTTCGGCGGTTTCGCCGAAACGGTCGATCAGTTCGCGGCGCACTTCTTCTAGGAAATATCCGGCATCCACGCTGCGTTCGCGGCGCTGGGTGACAAGGCCCAAAGGCTTGGCCGCAGCCGCGCGACGCTGCGCCGCAGTGATAAAGCCATTGGCCTCCATCTGATCCAGCACGAAATTGCGGCGATCCAGCGCGACCTGTTCCTGCCCCTTGCGGCCATAACGTTCGGGGGCCTTGGGCAGGATGGCCAGGAACGCCATCTGGTGCAGTTCCAACTCGTCCACGTCGCGGTCAAAATAGGCGCGTGAGGCCGCCTGCACCCCGAACGACCGCCGCCCGAGCGGGATTTCATTGAGGTAAAGTTCAAGGATTTCCTGCTTGGTCAGTACCTGTTCGATGCGTCCGGCAAGGATCATTTCCTTGAGCTTGCGCGTGACCGAATATTCATCGCCCAGCAGCAGGTTCTTGGCGACCTGCTGCGTGATCGTCGACCCGCCCACCGCACGCTCGCCCGATCCCATCTTGCTGGCATAATCGAACACCGCGTTCAATGTGCCGAAAATATCGACCCCGCCGTGGCTGAAAAAGGTCTTGTCCTCGGCCGCGAGATAGGCCTCGATCAACTGTTCGGGAAAATCGGCATATTGCAACTGCACCCGGCGTTCGCGGGCGTAGGAATGGACGATCTCGCCATCCACCCCGCGCACCACCGAAGGCAGCGGGGTTTCATAGGTCAGCAGCGCGTCAGCCTCAGGCAGATCGCTGGCGAGCCAGACGAACACCGCAATCCAGATCACCAGAAACGCGCCAACCGCCGCTGCGGCGAGTTTGAACAGCAGGCTTTGGCGCCATTTTTCGCTAAACCACGCCAGCGCCGCCGCGATATCGCGGTTCACGCGGTAGCGCAGATAGGCCCATAGCGGTTGGGTATCAGTGGCGGGTGTCAGGTCGGTCATCGGCGCGAAGCGACTAGCACGCGCGCGGGCGCAATGGCTAGCCGATTTAGATGCCTATTCCCCGCTCGCGGTCAGCGCAGCGGTATCGGCGCGACGGGCGAAATAGACCTGCACTGCGCGCGCCAAGACACTGGCATATTGCGCGCGGCCTTCCTGCGTGGTCAGCCGCGCCCTGTCATCACGATTGGTCACAAACCCGCTTTCGAACAACACCGACGGCACATCGGGCGCGCGCAGAACCACCAGCGCGGCAGAGCGGCGCGGTTGCTTGTTAAACGCGAGCTTGTCCCCGCCTTCGCGCAGCACCAACCCGACAAATTCAATCGCGTCTTCCTGTGTGCGCTGCTGCGACAGTTCGACCAGAATCGCGCTCACCGCCGCGCTTTGGTCGTCAATCACAATGCCGTTCAATCGGTCGGCGTCGTTCTCTCGCGCCGCAAACCGCGCCGCGGCCTCGCTCGACGCGTCATCGGACAAGGTGTAGATACTCGCCCCGCCGACATCGGCGCGCTCTCCTGCTGAATCGGCGTGGATCGAAATGAACAGGTCGGCTTCGAGCAGCCGGGCGATCTCGGGCCGGTAGCCTAGCGGCACGATGCGATCATCGCCGCGGGTCATGGCCACCCGGATGCCGCCCGCGCGCAGCAATTCATCGCGCAGCGCCAGCGCGATAGCGAGCGTAATGTCCTTTTCATTGACCTTGCGCCCCTCAGCATCGGTGCCGATAGCGCCGGGATCACGCCCGCCATGACCGGCATCGATCACCACCAGCGGGCGCGCGGGGTCATCAGGGCCGGCGATATCCGGCAGTTCAAGCGGCGCGCGCGCGTCGTCCACCACAAACCGCAGCACATAATCGCGCCCCCATTGCGGTACCGGGATCAGCACCCCCAATGCCGCCGCCCCGCCCAACAGCAACAGGGGTGCCAGCAGCACGATCAGCAACATGGTGCGATAGTTCATATCGAATGCGGCTTACGTTCTTGCGACTGCGAAACGCAATAGAGTTGCGGGGTTTGCCCCACAGTGCTAGCGCTTCGATCAGAGAGGTTGCAACATAGTGCCTTGGTGCTCTGACCGCTTCGCTCTCTGACTACCGGACGCCCTTTCTACTTCGGCTCCCGGTTCACAACAGGTTGATGCAGTGACGAAACGCTTTTCCCCACCCACCAGCACAGCGCGCGTTTCGCTCGCTTGCGGTGCGATGGATCAAAGCGCGGCCCAAGGTTTACCACCACGCCGCAGTTGCGTTGCAGCAGACACGAACTTCGCGCCCTTCGCTATTGGCCTATCCCGTGGCGGATCAGGCGCGGCTACCAACCCCGGCGTGGTCTTGAACCGTGCCGGTTCACCAAACAATGCGCGCCCCCTTGATGCCCCATTGCGGGCAAGGCCGGGCGCTTGGAGAATATTCAATGTCAACGCGCATGCTTATCGATGCGCGCCACCCGGAAGAAACCCGGGTGGCGGTTCTTACAGGCAACCGGATTGAGGAATTCGATTTCGAATCTGCCGAACACAAGCAGATCAAAGGCAATATCTATCTCGCCAAGGTAACGCGGGTCGAACCATCGCTTCAGGCGGCGTTTGTCGATTTTGGCGGCAATCGCCACGGGTTCCTCGCCTTCAGCGAAATCCACCCCGATTATTACCAGATACCCAAGGCGGATCGTGACGCGCTGCTGGCCGAAGACGCCGAAGCCGCTGAAGAAGAAGAGCGCCTGCGCGCTGAAGAAGAAGACGAAGGCATTTCCCCGGGCGAAGAATACGACGCTGAGGACGAAAGCGGCGAAGCGCTCGCCGAAGACCTTGCTGAAAACGGCGTTGAGGAAGTCGACACCTCCGACAAGGATGACGTCGCCACTTTTGAAGACGGCGCGTCGGATGATGACGGTGCTGACGAAGAAATCAGCGACGATGAAACCACCGACGATGAAACCGCCGAAGGTGCTGATCAGGATCGGGGCCGCGGTCGTCGCGGGCGCCGCCGTCAGGGTGGCCGGGGCGAAAAGGGCGGCGAAAAAGGCAATAGTTCGGGTCGCACCCGCGCCAAGCAGGTCGACGAAGTCCGCGCCAAGCGTCAGGAACTGCGCCGCCGCTACAAAATCCAGGACGTGATCCAGCGCCGTCAGGTGTTGCTGGTGCAGGTCGTCAAGGAAGAACGCGGCAACAAGGGCGCAGCGCTGACCAGTTACCTCAGCCTTGCCGGGCGTTACACCGTGCTGATGCCCAATTCCACAAGCGGCGGCGGGATCAGCCGTAAGATCAGCTCCACCAGCGATCGCAAACGCTTGAAGGACATGGTTTCCGACTTGAAGCTGCCGCGCAGCATGGGCCTGATCGTGCGCACCGCCGGGATGAGCCGCACCAAGCCCGAAATCAAACGCGATTTCGATTACCTCGCCCGCGTGTGGGATGAAATCCGCGAAAAGACGCTGGCCTCGGTCGCGCCTGCGCTGATCCATTCGGACAGCGACCTGATCAAGCGCGCGATCCGCGACATCTATAACCGCGACATCGAAGAAGTGGTGGTCGAAGGCGAGGAAGGCTACAAATCGGCCAAGGCATTCATGAAAATGCTGATGCCCAGCCATGCGCGCCGGGTGAAAGCCTATTCCGATCCCGTCCCGCTGTTCCAGCGTTATGGTGCCGAGGATCAATTGCGCGCGATGTATGATCCGATGGTGCAGCTCAAATCGGGCGGCTATCTGATCATCAACCCGACCGAAGCGCTGGTTTCGATCGACATCAACTCGGGCCGTTCGACCAAGGAACACGGGATCGAAGCGACCGCGCTTCACACCAACCTTGAAGCGGCCAAGGAAATCGCACGCCAGCTGCGCCTGCGCGACATGGCCGGTCTGGTCGTGATCGACTTCATCGACATGGATTACTCCAACAACGTCCGCAAAGTCGAAAAGGCGATGAAGGACGCGCTGAAAAACGACCGCGCGCGCATTCAGGTCGGCCGCATCTCCAGTTTCGGCCTGATGGAAATGAGCCGTCAACGCCTGCGCACCGGCGTGCTCGAAGCGACCACGCGTTCCTGCCCGCATTGCGATGGCACCGGGCTGGTGCGCACCGCATCATCAGCCGGGCTTTCGGCACTGCGCCTGATCGAGGACGAGGCTGCCAAGGGCAGAGGCACGCTGATCCGGCTTGCCGCCAGCACCGAAGCGGCGATCTACCTTCTCAACGAAAAGCGCGCCGATCTGGTCGAGATCGAACAACGCTTTGGCGTGACGGTCGAAGTCGTGCCCGAAGGCGAGGATGAAGGCGCCAAGATGAGCGTGTCGAGCGCAGGCCCGCGCCCGTCACAGGCTCCCAAGTTTGAACCGATCATCGATGACGATGAGGACGAGGATCTCCCCGAGGACGATTTCGAGGAGGAAGAAGAAGAGCGTGAAGCGCCCCAGCGTCGCCAGCGTCGCGGCAGTGGGGAGCGCAGCGAAGCCGGTGAGAGCGAAGATGACGCCGCGCGCCGCAAGAAGCGCCGCCGTCGGCGCGGGGGGCGCAATCGCAGTCGCGGTGATCGTGAAGACGGTGTCGAAGGCGAGTCCGACGAGGCCGAAGACAGCACCGAAAACGCCGACAATGGCGAAGACACCGATGATCGCAGCGATGCGCCTGCGGGCGAATCCGGCGATGATGGTGCCGCTGATGCAGAAGGCCGTCCGAAGAAGCGTCGTCGCCGGGGAGGTCGCGGTCGCAAGCGTCGCTCGGATGAAGGCGGCGAAGGCGAAGGCGCCGATGGCGAAGGCGGCGATGGCGAAGCACAAACGGCTGGAACCGAAGGCGAGGATGACGGTTTGACCGTGGTCGAGGCCGAGACCGTCGAAGCCGAAGCCGCACCGACAGCGGACGAAGCGCCCGCCGAAAAGCCCAAGCGCAAACGCGCCCCGCGCAAGACCAAGGCAATGCTGGCGGCAGAAGCTGCGGCAGAGGCAGAAGCAGAAGCGGAAGCTGCACCCGAAGTCGCGGCCGCGCCCGAACCCGCTGCTGCGGTTGAGGAACCCGTCGAAGCTGCGGCCGAAAAGCCCAAGCGCAAACGTGCCCCGCGCAAAGCCAAGGTCGCCGACGCTGCTCCGGCAGAGGTGACAGAAGTATCGCAGCCCGCGCCTGATGCTGCGCCTGTAGCCGATCAAACGGTTGATGCCGCCAATGCCGATGGCACACCGCGCCGGGGCTGGTGGCAGCGCACCTTTGGCGAATAAGCCGAGTGGACTGACCTGAAAGAAAATGGGCGGGAGAGGGTAACTTCTCCCGCCCTTTTCACGCCAGCTTGCGCGCGATCCCCCACTCCATCCACCCGGCAAAGCGCGGCGCTTTGGGGGTATAGCCATCGCCCAGCGTTTCCACCGCAAAGCCTGCGTCCTGCAAGGCGCTGGCGATCGGGCGGGTCAGGTGGCATCCCCCGGCAAGCTGCTTCCACACGGGTTCAATGCGTTCCTGCCAGCGGCGCACGCCTGCATCAGGTGCGCGCCCATGTTCAAGAAACAGCGCCTGCCCACCGGGCCGCAAAATGCGCCGCAATTCGCGCGTCACCTGCGCCGGATTATCGACCGAACACAGCGTGAAGGTGCACACCACGCAATCGAAACTGCTATCGGCAAACGGGATCGCCTCGCCTTTGGCCGCGCGCAGATCAGCCGCCCAGCCTTTCGCCTGAGCCGCCGCGCGGGTGCTGTCGAGCAGGCCTTCGTGCGGATCAATCCCGGCATAGGATGTGATCGCGGCCGGGTCATAGAATTCGTGATTGATCCCGCCCCCGCAGCCTAGCTCAAACACGTCCCCGCGCGCCAAAGGCACCACCGCCGCGCGGCGCTTCATCACCTGGCCCTGACTGCAGGCGCAGGTGATCAGCTTTGGCATGATCGTCGCTTCGTACCAATTCTTGAGGCCCATGGATTTTCCTTCCTCGGCAGCGCAAAGGCCACCCTAACGCGGTGATGGCAGATCGGGAAATAGTGATTTGCGCTGTCGGCACGCTGGAAAGGTGCTAACCTATGGCGATGACCACAACCACATCGCCCAGCCCCGCGTTCCGGTTCCATCCGCTGATATGGGGCATGGCGACAGCCGCGTTGCTGGTTCCGGCCGCAGCGATGCTGGTGACGCACGAGGTCAATTGGGGTGCGGGCGATTTCATCGTCTTCGGCGTGATGCTGGCCGCGCTTTGCATGGCGGTAGAGGCGGCTTGCCACTGGCTTGCCGCCCCCTTGCGCCGGGTTTCCGCGATCGTTCTGGCGGTTCTGGCATTCCTGATCGTTTGGGCAGAACTGGCGGTGGGCTTGTTCGGCTAAGGACAGCGCGCATTGCCGCGCCCCAATCAACCCCCGTTCGAAACCCTGCAACACATGGGAGGCACGGCCCGCTTGCCAGCGTGTGATGAAACGTTAGATAGGGGGGCAAATCACAACGGGATCACATGATGGCGACCTTCACTCTCCCCAAGAATTCGAAAATCAGCCCCGCTGGCAAGGTGCACAAAGCATCAGGCGCCAATGGGAAGGGGCGGGTGAAATCGTTCAAGGTCTATCGCTACGACCCGGACAGCGGCCAGAACCCGCGTTATGACAAGTTCGAAATCAACCTTGATGAATGCGGGCCGATGGTGCTCGACGCGCTGCTCAAGATCAAGAACGAGATTGACCCGACGCTGACCTTCCGCCGGTCATGCCGCGAAGGCATCTGCGGTTCGTGTTCGATGAACATGAACGGCAAAAATGGCCTCGCCTGCACCACCGCGATCGAAGACCTGAAGGGCGAGATTCGCATCACCCCGCTGCCCAGTATGGACGTGATCAAGGATCTGGTGCCGGACTTCACCCATTTCTACGCGCAATATGCCTCGATCCGCCCATGGTTGCAGACTGTTACCCCGACGCCGAGTGGCAAAGAACGGCTACAATCGCCGCAGCAGCGTGAACAGCTTGATGGCCTCTACGAATGCATCTTGTGTGCCTGTTGTTCGACTGCCTGCCCGTCCTATTGGTGGAACAGCGACAAGTTCCTCGGCCCGGCGATCCTGCTGCAAGCCTATCGCTGGCTGGCGGATAGCCGCGACGAAATGACCGGCGAACGGCTCGATGATCTGGAGGATCCGTTCCGCCTCTATCGCTGCCACACCATCATGAACTGCGCCAATGTCTGCCCCAAGGGATTGAGCCCGGCCAAAGCGATTGCCGAAACCAAGAAGATGCTGGCCGAGCGGGCGATCTGATCCGGTGACATTGAAAGACGACGTATTCGAGCATGGGCCAGACCCGGGCAACCCCGGCTGGCGGCACTGGAACCTGAAAGACCCGACGCTGTTCAACGGCGCGGTGATGGGCAAGCTCATCACCCGCGTTGATCCCGATGGAAAAGCTCGGCTGCGGATGTTCCCGGAGCGTAAGCACGAAAACCTGCAAGGCATTATCCACGGCGCGGTAACATTGTCGCTGATCGACATTTCGCTGTTCACCACCATGCACACGCTGGGCAGCGGGAACGCCGGGCCTTCGGTCACGCTCGAACTTTCGACCCAGTTCGTCGGTGGCGGCGATCCAACGCGGCCGCTGGACGCCGTGACCGAAATCGTGCGTGAAACCGGCAAATTGGTGTTCGTGCGCGGGATGGTGGAGCAGGACGGCGATATCGTCGCATCCTTCTCAGGCATCGTGCGCAAGATGCAGCCGCGCGCGTGACCGGGTTGCTTGCGCGCTACGAAGCGCTGATTGCAAGCGGAGAACTGCGCGCCGATCCGGATCAACGCGCTGCGGCCGAGCGGCTTGACCAGTTGCAACGCGAGCTGGAGGCACCCCCGCCCAGGAAAGGCTTGTTCGCCAGGCTGACCGGCACCCCCGCCGCACCCCCCCATCCACGCGGTGTTTACATTTGGGGCGGGGTCGGGCGCGGCAAATCGATGCTGATGGACCTGTTCGTCGAGACGCTGGCGATCACCGCCAAGCGCCGCGTCCATTTCCACGCCTTCATGCTCGAAGTCGACCGTCGCATCGCCGAAGCGCGCAAGGCCGAGCGCAAAGATCCGCTAATTGCCGTCGCGTTAGACATGGCGGCAGGCCTGCGCTGTCTCGCCTTCGACGAAATGATCGTCACCAATACCGCCGATGCCGCAATCATGGGGCGTTTTTTCACCGCGCTTATGGAAAGTGGCACGGTGATCGTCACCACCTCCAACCGTCCGCCGCGCGATCTGTACAAAGACGGTCTCAACCGATCATTATTCCTGCCGTTCATCGCGCTTGTCGAAGAACGCATGGACGTGCTGAGCCTCAACGGCCCGACCGACTACCGGCTCGACCGGATAGGCGGGCTGGCGACTTGGCACGCGCCGATGGGCGATGCGGCGACCGCGCAAGTGCGCGAAGCGTTTTTCCGCCTGACCGATTTTGAACCGGAAGACGCGGCCCATGTGCCTAGCGGCGCACTCGATCTGGGCGGCGGGCGCACCCTGTTTGTGCCAAAATGCCTCAAGGGCGTGGGCGTGTTCAGCTTCAAGAAGCTGTGCGGCGAGAACCGCGGCGCGGCGGATTACCTTGCGATTGCGCGGGCGTTTCACACGGTGATCCTGGTCGGCATTCCGAAGATGGGGCCGGAGAACCGCAACGAGGCGATCCGTTTCACCAAGCTGATTGATGCGCTGTACGAACGCCGGGTGAAACTATTCACCACCGCCGCCGCCGCGCCGGAAGCGCTCTATCAGGCAGGCGACGGGGCGTTTGAATTTGAACGCACGGTCAGCCGGTTGAATGAAATGCAGTCCGATGAATATATGGCGATGGGCCACGGGGCTGAGGGGTAACCTCTCAGCCGCTCACCCCAAGCTGCGACAGCGACTTTTCCAGCATCAGCAATTGCCACAGGCTGCGCGAATGATCGGCGCGGCCCGCGATATGCGTTTCGGCCAGTGCGGCAATGGCTTGCGGATCGAAGAACCCGGACTGCGCGATAGCGGGACTGCTGGCAATCCCCCGCGCCGCACCCGCCAATGGCCCGCGCAGCCATTCGGCAATCGGGGTCACAAACCCCTGCTTGGGCCGGTAGAGGATGTCTTGCGGCAGATAGCGTTCCAGCGATTTCTTGAGCAGATATTTGCCGGTGCCGCCCTTCACCCGCATCCCCTCAGGTAGGCGCGCGGCGAATTCCACAAGGCGGTGATCGAGCAGCGGTTCGCGCGCCTCAAGGCTGACCGCCATGCTGGTGCGATCAACCTTGGTGAGAATATCCCCGGGCATCCAGAAGGTAAGATCGGCATATTGCGCGCGGTCGAGGCCCGAGCGGCCCGGCGCATTGCGCATCAAGGCAATCAACTCATCCTCGCCGCGAAACCCACCGAGACTGGCGGTGAAGCTGTCGGAGTAAAGCGCGGCCCGCGCCTCTGGCGTGGTGACTGACAGCGCGCGTGCATAGCCCGCCTCGCCGCTTTCAGCGAGCGCCAGCAGCGTCGCCTTGGCGCGCAGCGGGCGCGGTGCCCAATCGGCTTTTGGCCATGCCCTCCCCAGCGTACCGAACAACGGCGCACGCAAAGCGGCAGGCAGCACCCGGCGCGCGCGTTCTTCGTGATGGTGGAACACCTGCCGCCGGTACCCGGCAAAGGCCTCATCCGCGCCGTCACCCGACAGTGCCACCGTCACCCGCTCACGCGCCAACTGGCACACCCGCCATGTCGGCAGCGCCGAGGCATCGGCGAAGGGTTCATCAAACATCGCGGCAAGCGTATCGATCGCGCCAAAATCATTGGTGGCGACAATCCGTTCCTGATGATCCGCACCGAACCGCGCGGCGACGCGGCGGGCGTAGCTGGTTTCATCATAGGCGGCGACATCGAAGCCGATTGAGCAGGTCTGCACTGGCTGGCTGCTCGCCTCACTCATCAAGGCGACCACGCCGGATGAATCCACCCCGCCTGAAAGGAACGCACCCAATGGCACATCGGCCACCATGCGCGACCGCACCGCTTCGCGCAGGCGGTGGACGAGCTGCGCGGAAAGATCCGCTTCGCTCCCGCGTTCGCGCTGGGTAAAATCAATGTCCCACCAGCGCTGCGGCGGCCCCGGTGTGCGGCCCTGTTGCAGCAGCAGGAAATGCCCCGCGGGCAGTTTTTCCACCCCTGCCAGGATCGAATGGCTGTCGGGGACATAGCCCCAGGTCATATAGGCCTCAATCGCCTGCGGGCTGACCCGGCGGCGCAGCAGCGGGTGCGCGAGCAGGCCTTTCAGCTCCGAAGCGAAGGCGATGCTGCCGTCCGACAGCTGCGCCAGAAACAGCGGCTTCACCCCGAAGCGATCGCGCGCCAGAAACAGCTGGCGTTTATCCCGGTCATACAGCGCGAAAGCGAACATCCCGTCGAGCCGCGCGAGGCAATCCGGCCCCCACCGCTGCCACGCGGCAAGGATCACCTCGGTATCGCCATTGGTGCGGAAGGTGAAACCGGCCTGCTCCAGCTCGCTGCGCAGCTCCCGGAAATTGTAGATTTCGCCGTTGAAGACGATCACCGCGCGCGCATCTGCCGAATGCATCGGCTGCGGCGATCCGGCGATGTCGATGATCGAGAGGCGGCGGTGACCCAGCCCGACGCCGTGATCGGTCCACACGCCTGCCCCATCCGGCCCGCGATGGGCGAGCGCATCGCACATCCGTTCCACCCGCGCCGGATCGACCGGCTTGGGGGTTTCGGCATGAAATATCCCGGCAATTCCGCACATAGCGCGCGGGCCTAAAGCATGGCGGCCAGCGCAGCAATCGCGGCCATGGCTGCGATCACCAACGCGGGCACGGTCGGCGCAATGCTGAAGCCTTCGGCGCGGGTCAGCCAGCCCCAAGCGGTCAGATCATCGGCACGCCAGCCATAGTCCTCCGGCTCGCGTTCAAAGAACCGCCACGCGCCCGCCAGCAACGCGGCGACGATGACGGCGAAGAATACCCAGCCGTAGACGATGTGATCGAACCCGGTCGCAGCCTCGGCCCCGACATATTGCGCGACATAGACCGTCGCCCAGGCGCGCACCCCGTTGGCGAGGATCGGAATGATGATGCAGGCGACAAGGAAGGTGGCGCGCCGCTGCCAGCTGGCAAAGCGGGTAAAAGCGACCAGCACGCCCAACGTCACCATCGCAATCAGGAACTTCACCCCCGAACAGGCCTCAGCCACGATGAACAGCCCGGCGGGGGTGTTGATATAGATGCCGTCGATATTGGCGGGCACCCCGCTCCAGCGGGTCAGCGCGACAGTGATGTCAGCGGTAATGAATTGCAGCGGTGGGATGACCTCGTCGCCAAACGGCACCAGAAACGCCCCCATTGCCAGTGGTAGCGCCAGCAGGGCCGATGCGCGCAGGCCCAGCACGGTGAGCACCGCGGCCTGCACCGCGCCGACTGCCCCGGCATGGGCAATCAAGTTGATGTCAGCCGCGCGCCCCGCCCACCACAGCGCCAGCGCTGCGGCAACCAGCGCAAGGCCGGGGAGGAACGGCTGCGGGGTAATCCGCGCCAGCTCGCCCGCCTTCAACATCACCAGCCAGCCGATAATGAACGGCACCAGCAGCAGGTGGTTATAGGTGTCGATATTCCACCACTGATGCAGCATCTCGCCCCAGCTAGGCGCGGTGGCCGCGATCAGCGTTATCCACGCCGCAGCCAGTGCCAGCAGCGGCGTGCGCCACGCGGGCGCAATGCGATCAAACCGGGCGGCGGCGCTTGCGGGCAAAGTGGCAGGTTCAGGCGGCATGGCGCGCTCCCTCCCCGCCCCTGCCAACAAGCCCCGCGAGCGGTGCCAGCATCGCATCCCAGCCATGCTGATCGAGCACGAATTGCCGCGCTGCCGCGCCCATTTGCGCGCGCGCATCAGGGGCGGCCAGCAGCGGCGCGATCCGGGCGCACATGGCATCAGGATCGGGCGGGCTGATGATCCACTGCGCGCCGTCATGCGCGGCAATCCCGGTCGCTGCTTCAGGGGTCAGCACGACCGTGCGCGCCATCGCCATCGCTTCGAGAACCTTGTTCTGTACCCCGCGCGCGATCAGCAGCGGGGCGAGCACCATGTCGGCAGCGGCGAGGAACGGGCGCACATCGGGCACTTCGCCCCATACCTGCACGCCGGGAGTGCCGTGGTGCGCCATCAGCTTTCCCGTGGGATTGCGTCCGACAATATGGAACATCGCGGCGGGGTAAAGCGCCCGCAGTTTCGGCATCAGCGCTTCGATCACCCACAGCGCCGCCTGTTCATTGGGGCGATAATCCATCTGCCCGGTAAAGGCGAAATGCGGCCTCGGCAGGCCTGCGATGATCGGGTGCGGGGCGGCGGCTGCGGGATTGAAAAGCGCAGCGTCGATCCCGTTGCCAATCACCTGCACATTCACCCGTGCCGGGTTAGCAAGGCGGCTGCGATAGAGCGCCGCCTCCGCCTCGGAAATCAGCAGCGTCGCATCGGCGCGCTGGCCGAGCCGTTGCTCCTCAACAGCAAGCAACCGCGCCTCACGCGCATTGAGCCACGCGCGCTCACCCGCGTCCGCGTAGCTGGCAAACTTGGCGCTATCGACATCGCACAGGTCGATCACCACCCGGCCCGCAAAGTCAGCCGGGACATATTGCCCCATCTGGCCGGAGAACACGACGATGGCGGTGATGTTGCGCGCGGCGATTGTCTCGCGCACCCATGCTGCCAGCTTGCGACTGTGGAAGGCGGTTAGGCTGACCGGCTTGCCCGCCAACACCGCCTCGATCCCGGCGAGCGCCAGCGGTTTGGTGCGCGGGATGATGCAGTGTGACGCGGCGACTTGTGCAAGCGCCGCCTCCCCCGCCCTGTCTCCATCGGCAAAGCATCCGACATGCACTGGGCCGAGCCGCGCCAACGCTTTCAGCAAATGGTGCGAACGGATGCGGTCGCCGCGATCCGGCGGGAACGGCACGCGGTGGGCGAGGAACAGGATTTCCCCCATTACGCAAGCCCGCGCGCGATCCACGGCCCAATTGTATTGGCGACCGGCAGTGGCAGCTTCTTCCACAATGCGATCTTGCGGGAATAGCTGGCGTCAGTGGGATCGATATTGCGCGCCGCCGCGCCGGGAGCCGCCCATGCGCCATAGGTCAGCGGTTGCGGGACGAAGCCCCAGTTCTTCTTGAACGCAAACGGCCCGCTGCCGGTTTTGGAACGTCCGAAATCGAACCGCGCCATGCCCTGCCGCCGCGCGTGGAGTATCAGTTCGTAATACATCAACTCATTGGCACGCGCGGGCCGGGCGGCGTGGCTGCCCCCGCCCCAGAACGGCATAACCGCGCCATCGTGGTAAAAACTGAGCACGCTGGCGAGCGGGGTATCGCCGTCCCACACGGTAAGAATGTCGCTGCTGTCCGGAAAGCCTTCCAGCATCGCGGCAAACAGCGCGCGCGGGAACACCGGGGTGCCAAGATTGCGCACGCTTGCGCTGTAACAGGCGTAATGCGCGGCCAGATCAGCCATGCTGCGCCCGATGGTGACGCGGTGGCCGAAGCCCAGCCCCTTGCGCACTTCGGCGCGGGCCTTGCGCGGGATAGCGATAAGTTCGGCCTCGTCATTGTCAGCCAGCGCGCGTTCAAACCCGCAATGCTTGTCGCTCCACTGGCTCCAGCCATCGGGGATCGGCCCGCCGCGCAGTTCGATGGCCGCAAAGCCTGCGCGCCGCGCATAGCACGTCGCCGCCTCAGCCAACACACGCGCCGCTTCATCGCTGCCAGCGCAAATCCCGCCGCCGACCCCGAACCCGCTCGATACCAGCGCCTTGCCAAACAGCGGCGAACGCACTTCGGTCAGCGGCAGCCAGCCGGTGATGATGCCCATCCGTTCGATGACAATGCCCGCCGCACGCTGCCCTGTGCCCGCCGCGACCGCGTTGAGCCAGGCGGGGAGGTGGAACAGGCTGGCGCGCGCTTCGGCGACGAACCGCTCGATCCGGCGCACGTCCTTTGCATCGCCAAAATCGGCCATGCGCAGGCTTGGCGCGGCATTCAACGGCGCGTTCATGCAGCGTAATCCGCAGGCTGATCGAGCGGTGCCAAGTGCTCGGAACGCGCGGATTCGCGGTGGGCAATCATGTCCATCCGGCCCCAGCGAAATTCGTTCACCAGTTCGCGCAGCTTGCCCGCCATCCGGCTGAGCCCGGTATAGTGCCGCAGGCGTGATCGCATCGGCGCGTGCGGCATACGCGGCTGATCGGGATCGACTTCCCACGGGTGGAAATAGAACACCGCCGGGCGGCCCTCCTCGCGGTTGACCTGCCGGATTGCCCAGCGCGAAAAGGCATAGGGCAGCACCCGGAAAAACCCACCTCCGCCCGCCGCCACCCGCCTGCCGCCGAGCAGCGCAGTGGTCACCGGCAGTTCGACCAGCGATGACCACGCCAGCGGGCGGAACGCAAAGCGCGGGGCTTCGGGCCAGCCATAGTGATCATGCGCCACCGGGGCGACGCTGCTCGAATAGGCATAGCCCTGCGCGGCCAGTTCAGCGAATGCCCAGGGGGTGCGGTGGTCGATCGAAAAGCTCGGCGCGCGATACCCTGTTATTGCCACGCCAGCGCAATCCTCGATGATTTCGCGCGCCTTGCGGATATCCTCGGCAAAGGCAGGGCGATCAAGGGTGAACACCCGCGCATGATCATAGCCATGGCTGGCGAGTTCGTGCCCGGCATCGGCGATCCGGCGGATCATGTTCGGATGCCGCTGCGCCACCCAGCCAAGCGTGAAGAAGGTCGCCCTGACATCGGCCTCGGCAAGCAGATCGATCACGCGATAGACATTGTCTTCGACCCGCGTGCGGATGCTTTCCCACTCGCCGCGCGCGATCACGTTTTCGAACGCGCCGACCTGAAACCAATCCTCAACATCAACCGACAAGCCATTGACGATTGATGGGATTACCGGGGTCTGCGCCGCAGGATCAGGTAAGGGGTGAAACGGAGCGTTCATGGTTCACGCCGCCTCGCGCGACGGGTCTTCCTCAAGCCATTCGATCAGCATGGTCAGCACGTGGCGGAAGGATTGTTCCTGCTCCTCCAGCCGCGCCTCGATCCGTTCGAGCGCTTCTGCAAGCTGGGCTTCGGCGATGCGCGCGTCTTCGGGCGAGAGCGGATCCCCCGCCGCATCGCGCTGACCCGTCCCGGCAGCCTGCAATTCGCTGATCGCGGCCTCAAGTTCGGCGGTGCGCGCATCACGGGCGGCGAGCAGCGCGGCGACTTCGGTGGCGGGCAGGCTGTCGGGGCAGTCAGACACGGCAGTCGCAGCCACTGGGGCTGCCCCCAGATCGCTCCCATTGCCCTGCGCGCCGCGGGTCTGATCCGCAGCCATTTCCGCCATCACCTCATCCAGCATCGCCGGCGTCAATTCGCCGCGTTCCTCGATCGCGCCGAGCAGCAGCAGGCGGTTCATCACCTGATTGACCCTGCGCGGGATGCCATCGGTGCGGCGATAGAGCGCGTCGATCAGGCCTTCTGCAAAGCCGGGACGTTCGCTCCAGCCGACATGCGTCAGCCGGTGGCGCACGTAATGTTCAACCTCGTCCGCATCAAGCGGTGCAAGATGATGCGAGGCGATGATCCGCTGGCGCAGCTGCTCCAGATCGGGATGATGCGCAACCGTGCGGCGGAATTCCGGCTGGCCCAGCAGCAGGCTTTGCAGCAGCGGGTGCGAACCGAGCTGGAAGTTCGACAGCATTCGCAGTTCTTCAAGCGCGCTGAGATCAAGGTTCTGGCATTCGTCCACCACCAGCAGACAACGTCGTCCCGCGCGGGCTTCGTCCTGCAGGAACCGTTCGATCGCGCCCAATGCGCTGGCCTTGTCCTGCCCTTCAACTGCCAGCCCGAATGCCTGCGCGACGACGTGCACCAATTCGTCCGCATCCAGCGCGCTGGTGACAACCTGCGCCACGGTCAGCGCCGCCGGATCGATCCGTTCCATCAGATGCGCCACCAGCGTGGATTTGCCCGCGCCGACCTCGCCAGTGATGACGATGAAGCCTTCACCCTGCGACAGGCCATAGCCAAGATAGCTCATCGCCTTCTTGTGGCTGGTGCTTTCAAAATAGAACTGCGGGTCGGGCGTAAGCTGGAAAGGCCGCTCGCTGAAACCGTAATATTGCTCGTACATGACGCAGATGCTCCCCGTCAGAAATTGTAGCGCAGGCCGACCAACGCGGTGGCAAAGGCGAAATCTTCAGCGGTGAAATCGCTGTCAAAATAATCGACCGCAATCGCCGCGCGGCCCGTCAGGCGGCGGGTGATCGAGCGGTTGTAAGCCAGCGAGGCACCTATCGCGGTGACATCGCCATTGGCCCCGGCAGAATCGAACCAGTTGACATAGGCATTGGTCGAAATGTTGGCGTTCTCGCCAAGCTGGCGGGTCAGGCCGCCGATCAGGTAATAATTTTCATCAGTCAGGCCATCGACCGGGGCCAGCACGGTGCCCGCCGCCGCAATGAAGGTGCGGCGGTCATAACCAACACCCAATGCCGCGGCAGTGCGCCCGATCTGGCGCTGATACGAGGCCCGCACCCCGCGCCCGCGGAACGCCGCCGAACGTGCCGAACCCAGCCCGCCGATGCTCGCCTGCCCCTCGGTGCCGCTCACTAGCCCGCCGAAATCGCCGGTCACCGGATTGCGGATCGCCTCAAAGTCGCTCGACAGCCCGGCCAGCGCATTATTGAGCGTTCCTCCAATTCCGCTCACCCCGTCATAGGCGGACACCGCAAAGGCGCTGCGCTGGCTGGGGACATAGGTGAAGTTGCCGTAATAGGTGGTGGAATCATACCGCCGCCCGACCGATGCCTGCAAATTGGTGCGCGAACTGGGCCGCCACATCACGCCCACATCCCACAGCAAGCCATCGACATCGAAGGCAATCCGGCGCGGCGCGGATTTATCCGTGACAAACCGACCATCCGCGCCAATCACCGGCGCACCGTTGGTATCGCGAAGCGCATCGCGGCTGGAAATCTCGACATCTTCATATCCCGCGCCCGCCACCAGCGCGAGCGAGGGCGAAAGCGGCAAGGTGACATCGCCGCGCACAAACAAATCGCGCACGCGTTGATCGAGGTTGCCTATATCCTCCTGAAACCCGCCGGCGGTAATCGCGAGGCCCACCGGCAGCAAAACATCAGGGCGAACCCCGGCGCGCAACTGCCCGAGATAGGTCACGCTATCGTCGAACACGTCGACTGCATCGCCCTGCGGATTGACTAGCGCCGAATCGAGTTCAAAGCGGTTATAGCCAACCCTTGCCACGCCCTGCAGATCGACATCGCCGACGCGGGTGTTAAGGCTTGGCCCGGCATAGATGCTGTAGAACCGGCTTTCGGCATCCTCGCCTGGCAGCGGGTTATTGGTCGTGCCGCCGCCGCCATCAAACCGTGTGCGCGCGGCGAGACCGCCCGCCTCGAAGCTCAGGGCGTTAGGAACCAGCGCCAACGTGCCACGCGCGACCCCGCTGATGGTGTCGGAATCAACATCGTCACCACCGTAGGAAATGTTGCGCTCATACCGCAGCGAAACCGCCGCGCCGCTGTTGCGGCCCTGCACGTTGATATCGACCCCGGCGGCGATCTGGGTATAGGTCAACACATCATCACCCGGCGTCAATTCAGCAGTGATGATCTGCGAAACTTCGATATAGGGCTGCACCACTGCGGCGCGGCGCTCGCCAGCGCCGTCATCGCTGCCGCCAAAGGCCTGGCCCTGATCCTGCGCGACTGCCGGGCAGGCACCCGCCACGGCTGCGGCAGCAGCTATCAGTGCGGACCAAAGCGAGCGCCCACGCATCATCATTTCCCCTTGGCCTCGTAAGAGCCAAAGCGCCGACCCGAAGGGCTGTAGCGCGCCGCGTTGAGCAGCAATTTGATATCCCCGCAGGCCGACAGCAATTGCTGCGCATCTTCCAGCGCGGCGCGGCTCGTTTCGTCCGCACGCACCACCAGCAACGCCTGCCCGACATGGGCGGCGAGTTCGGCGGCCGCCGACGCGGCAAGCGCGGGCGGGGTATCAAAAATCACGATCCGGTCCGGCGCGCCCTGCGTCAGCCGGTCGAGCACTTCGCCGGTGCGCGCGCTCGCGAGATATTCGGAATCGAGCGATGTCGCGGTGCCCGCAGGCAGCACGAACAGGCCGTCAATATCGGTCGCAATCACCAGCTTTTCGGGCAGGATTGCAGGATCGGAAAGCGCATCCATCAGGCCGCGTTCGGCTTCGATCCCCAGCCGCTTCGCCACCGATGGCTTGACCACATCGGCATCGACCAGCAGCACTTCCAGTCCGCGTTCAGCCGCCAGCGCAATCGCAAGGTTGGTGGCGCAATAGGTCTTGCCCTCCCCCTGATGCGGCGAACATACCAATATCCGGCGCGCCAGCGGGGTATCGCCCGCACGCGCATCGGCGAGCAGATCGCGTTTGACGATCCGGAACTCCTCCAACAGGCCCGTCACCGGGTCTTCAGGCACGATCAGGCCTTCGTCGCGCAGGTGATCGCGGTCTATCAATGCCACCGGGCCGCCGAACGTCACAGCGCGCGGCGCGGTTGGAGAGGGGGCGGGAGAAGGCGCGGCGGGTTGCGGCTGAGCGGCAGATGCAGCGACTGGCGCTGCATTTTGCTGCGGCGGTTGCGGCTGCGGCGTGGGCGCGCGGCGTTGTGGCTCGGGAACCGGCGGCACCTGCGGCACGCGCACCGGGCCAAGCCCGAACGCGGCATCGGCCCGTTCAAACAGCGACGCAGGCGTTGCGCCTTCGCGGTTGATCTTGCTGTGTTCGGTCATCGAATTGCCCCCACCCTCACGCAATCGTTCCGACAGCGATGATTTCAATGGCGACAAGCACCACGAACATCGCCACCAGCCCGGTGCAGGCCCCGGCAAACTGCTTCAGCCGCTTGCGTTCAATCACCCGCGCGGCATCGGATACCGTCAGCGAAATCGAACCGATGACCGGCAGATCAAACGCCCGCTCCAGCTTTTGCGCGGTGGCAAAGCTCGATTTCACCTGGCTCAGCCCATAGGCCGCAGCCGCGCCCGCGCCGAACCCGACAATCAGCACGCCAAACAGCAGCAGCGGACGGTTGGGCGCTGCCGGTTTCTGCGGCACGCCGGGTTGCTGGATCACATCGAAGCGGAACTGGCTGGCCTTGTCCTCAACCTGCCCGCGCGTGCGCAGCGCCTCACGGTCTTGCAGGAGCTTTTCATAATTCTGGCGCAGCACGTCGTAATCGCGGCTGATGCGGTTGGCTTCGGCGGCGACGGTCGGCTCGCTCGCCTGGCTTGCCATCAATGCGGCAAAATTGCTCTGCAACGCGGCGCGGCGGGCCTGCAAGGCCTCAACCCCGGCCTGCCGTTCACTGCGGATCGCGATCAGCGAAGAATGCGCCGGGTTGGGCGTGCCGCCGGCATCATCACCAGCTGCGGCGGCCTGCTGTGTCAGGATCGCCACCTGCCGCGTGGTGGAAATCACGTCGGGGTGATTATCGGTCAGCCCGCGTGCGCGCAGTTCGGCCAGCTGGGTTTGCGCCTGCTGCAACGCGGCGCGCGGGCCGGTGGCATCGCGGCCGCCCGCCAAGGTGCGCGGGGTGGTGGCCAGCTGGCTGGAAATCGCCGCCAGCGCGCTTTGCGCCGCGGCCAGATTGGCATCGACATCGCGCAGTTCGGCGCGCGCCTGCTGCACCTTGCTCGACAACGTCGCCGAACCGCCGATCAGGTCAGGATATTGCGCCTCAAACGCCAGACGGCGCTGTTCGGCCTGCTCCAGCTCAAGCTTGCGTTCGTCCAGCTGCCGATCAAGATCACCGATCGCGGTGCTGATCCCGGTGCGGTTGCCGATGACGTGTTCTTCGCGCAGGATATCGAGCAGTTTCTGCACCACATCGCGCGCCAACACGGCGTTTTCGGCATCGGACAGGTCGCTGCGGCCGATTTGGGCGGTGATTTCGAACAGGTTATCCTGCTCGCTCGTCACCTTGACCTTCTTTTCCAGCTCGGCAATCGCGGTGTCCAGCGCGCCGCGTTCGGTAATGCCTTCGCCCAGCCGGGTGGCAGTGATCACCTTTTCGAGGTTCTTGGCGCTCGACAAGGTTTGCCGCACGCGCATGATCTCTTCCTTGCCGTCGCCAGCAATGCCGAGCTGTTTGGACAGCACATCCTGCACATCAACGTAAACGCGCGCCTTGGATTCATACGAATTGGGGATCATCGCGATCACTAGCCAGCCCAGCAGGCACACGCCCCACGCGGTCGCAATCGCGATCCAGCGCCGGTGCCATACCGACCATAGCGCCGCGCGCAGTTCGTCAAAAAGATCGCTCATCGCCGCGCCGCCCCGGTCAGAACCGACTTTCCGGGATGATGATCGTATCCCCGGGCATCAACAGGACATTGGCGGTTGCATCGCCGCGACGGATCAGATCCGACAGGCGCAGGCGATATTCGACCTGCTCGCCGCTATCACGGTCAAGCCGGATCAGCTTGGCGCGGTTGCCGGCGGCAAATTCGTTCAAGCCGCCGACTGCAATCATCGCGTCGAGCACGGTCATATTGGCGCGGAACGGCAGCGAGGCCGGTTGCCCGGTCGCGCCGATAATCCGCACCTGCTGGGTGAAATTGCCCTCGGGCGTGTTAACGATCACCGAGACAATCGGCTGTTCGATATATTTCGCCAACTCACCCGCGATGTAATCCTGCAGCTGGGTCGCGGTCTTGCCCACCGCCGGGATATCCTGCACCAGCGGGATCGTCAGCCGCCCGTCGGGTCGCACGCGCACCTTGTCGGCGGAAAGTTCGGGGTTGCGCCAGACGTGGATGGTGATCTCGTCGAGCGGGCCGATGGTGTATTCCTCGCTCGGCGCGATAGCGGTGCTCGAATAGTTGGCGGTTGGCAGCTCTTTGCCCCCGGCGGCGCATGCGGCAAGCGCCAGCGCAGAGACGCTCAGGGTCGCCAAACGGGGGAGAGACGGGAAAGTAAGCATCGACGCACAAGTCCTTGGCCAAAGATCGCGGGGGCCATATGCACGCCGCAGGAGCGACATGCGACACATGATCCTGCGCTGAGGCTCGCTTGTCGCCGAAATTGGTGAATATAATGTTAGTTATAGAGCGCCAAATGCGGGCCCATCCCAATCCGGGACAGCGGATTTGCGCGGGTTAACGCGCGGCGCAGCCGGTGCGCTTCACACCAGGATTTCGGCCGCCGGGCCGTGGCCGAGAAAGGCGGCCGGCGATGCGCTTGCCCCGTAAGCCCCGGCGCAAAACACCACGACCAGATCGCCCACGTGCGCCTCAGGCATCGCAGCCGCATCAGCGAGCCGATCGAGCGGGGTGCACAGGCAGCCAACGATGTTGACTTCCTCTGTCGGCTCCGCACCATAACACGTTGCAATCGCAGAAGGATAGTTGCGCCGCACCACCGTGCCAAAATTGCCCGAGGCCGCCAGTTGGTGATGCAACCCGCCATCGGTGATGAGATAAGTCACCCCGTGGCTGACCTTGCGATCAATGATCCGGGTGAGATAGACGCCCGCCTCCCCCACCAGATAGCGCCCGAGTTCGATGCACAATTCGGTTTTGGCCAGCACCGGGGGCAGGCTCTCCACCCGCTCAGCCAGTGCCGCGCCGACCCGCGCCAGATCGACCGGCGTATCGCCGGGGAAATAGGGAATCCCCAGCCCGCCGCCCATATTCAGTTTAGGTAAGGGCTGACCGATATCCTCCGCCAGTTTTGCAGCCAGTTCCAGCACGTTGCCCTGTGCTTCGATGATTGCGTCTGCGCTCAGCGCCTGGCTGCCGGTGAAGATGTGCAGCCCGCGCCATTCGGCCCCTGCGGCGATGACATGACGCGCCAGCGCGGGCACCTGATCGGCGTCCACCCCGAACGGCTTGGCCCCGCCGCCCATCTTCATGCCCGATCCCTTGAGTTCGAACGAGGGATTGACCCGGATCGCAATGCGCGGCGACTTGCCCAACCGCTCCCCGATGGCGAGCGCGCGCGCTGCCTCACCCGCACTTTCGCAATTGAGCGTCACCCCGACCGCAATCGCCACCTCCAGCTCATCATCGCGCTTGCCCGGCCCGGCAAAGCTGATGCGCGCGGGATCAATCCCGACCGCGACGCACAGGCCGAGTTCTCCCGATGAGGCAATGTCGAACCCGTCAACCAACGCCGCCATATGGCCGATCACCGCCAGATGCGGGTTGGCCTTGACCGCGTAATTGATCCCCACCCGCGCGGGCAATGCTGCGCGCAATGCGGCAATGCGGGCATCAATGTGCGCGCGCGAATAGACGAACAGCGGCGTGCGCCCCGCCTCTGCCACCAATTCGCTGACGCGCCGCCCGCCGATGGCGAGTTCTCCATCAATCGCGGTGTAACCGGCGGGGATCGGGCCAACGGGCTTCATTGTGCAAATTCCTGTGTGAGTTCAGCCTGCAAAACGGTGCGGTCAATCTTGCCATTGGGGTTCAACGGCATCGCATCGCGCCAGTGGATCATCTGCGGCTGCATGAAATTGGGCAATTCGCGCTTGAGCCGAATCGGCAGCTCCGCGCGCGCCTCATCATCACCCGCACCGCGCACCACCAGATGCACCGCTTGGCCCAACCGCGCATCGGCCACGCCAATCGCCACGGCCTCAGCCACCAACCCGGTGCCGAGCGCCGCCTCTTCAACCTCCTGCGGGCTGATGCGGTTGCCCGCGCTCTTGATCATCGCATCGCGCCGACCGGCGAAATAGAGCAAGCCATCCGCATCGCGCCGCACCCGGTCGCCTGACCAGACGGCAGTGCCGCCATAGGCCGACCCAGCAGGCGCTGGCTTGAACCGTTCAGCAGTGCGCTCGGCGTCCTGCCAGTAACCCTGCGCCACCAGCGGGCCGCAATGCACCAGCTCGCCCTCCTCGCCATCCGCCGCGATGTCGCCTGCCTCATTGATAACCAGAATCTCTGCGAAGGGTATCGCCTTACCCATTGAAGTCGGATGCGAATCGACCAAAGCAGGATCGAGGAAGGTTGATCGGAACGCCTCGGTCAGACCATACATCGGGAACAGCTTTGCCGCCGGGAACACTCCGCGCAACGCCGTGACCAGATCGGCCGTCAACGCCCCGCCGCTATTGGTCAACCGCCGCAGCGGCGCGCGCGCCTCATCCGGCCAGTCAATCTCGGTCAATTGCACCCACAGCGGCGGCACGGCGGCCAGCGTGGTCACGCCATGCTTCGCGCAGGCCTTGGCCACATCCTTGGGGAACAGGAAATCCAGCGGCACCACGCAACCGCCAGTATACCATGTGCTCAAAAGCTGGTTCTGCCCATAATCGAACGACAACGGCAGCACCGCCAGCGTCACATCATCCGCCGCCAGCCCGAGATAATGCGCCACGCTGACCGCGCCGAGCCACATATTGGCATGGCTGAGCATCACGCCCTTGGGCTTCCCCGTAGAACCCGAGGTGTAGAGAATCGCCGCCAGATCATCGGGATCAGCCGCAGACGGGCCAAGTTCGCGCCCCGCCGTGGCAGCCGCCGCCAGCGCCTCACCCTCGCCCAGCGCCGCGCAGCCCGGTGGCAAATCGCCCGGTTCCAGCGAGGCCAGCCGCGACCCCGTGCCGATCAGCATCCGCGCCCCGCTATCGCCGAGAATATGCGCCGCCTGCGCGCGTTTGAGCAGCGGGTTGATCGGCACGTGCACCAGCCCCGCGCGCGCCGCAGCCAACGGCAGAAGGCAGGTGAGTTCGCCCTTCGCCGCCCAGCTTGCCACCCGCGCGCCTTTGTGTGGCACCATCCCGGCCAGCCACCCGGCAAGGCAAGCAACACGCTGTCTTAACTGATTGTGGTTAAGCGTGGCATCGCGCAAGCGCAGCGCCAGGCGCTCCCCATGCCCCATCGCCCCGGCCAGTTCGGCCAGGTGATCGAGCGGACGCGGGGAAGGATCGGGCGTGGTGGGCATCGGCAGGAGCATTCTTTCAGTGATCGAAACGCGGTATCACGATAGCGTTAACGTCTTGCAAGCCCTCACTGCGGGCGCAGGCGCTGCGCCGTTTGACCGCGCCGATTGGTTTGCGCTGATCGCGGCCACCGGCATCACGCCGCTGATCGCCACTGCCAGCGACGGTGAAAGCACCGCCGCGATGGCTTTGACCGAGGATGGCGGACGGATCACCCCCTTGCGCAACTGGTACAGCTTCACCTGGCGGGCGTTGGCGCCCACTGGGGCTGCGGGCGACCGCTTGCTGGCGGGAATCGCAAAGGATTTGAAGCATCGCGGCTGGCGCGTCACGCTCGAACCCGTGCCGGGCGAGGATGGCTCGGCCGAGCGGTTGGCACAGGCATTTCGCGCGGCCGGGTGGAAGGTCAGCGTCGAGGAATCGGACACCAACCACGTCCTCCCCGTGCGTGGGCGCAGCTTTGCCGAATATTGGGAAAGCCGCCCCGGTCAATTGCGCACCACGCTGAAACGCAAGGCCAAAAAGGTCGAAACGCAGGTGCTCACCCACTTCGATGCAGGCGTGTGGGACGAATACGAGGCAATCTATGCCGCCAGCTGGAAGCCCGCCGAGGATCACCCCGCAATGCTGCGCGCCTTTGCCAAGGCCGAAGGCGCGGCGGGGCGTTTGCGGCTGGGGGTGGCACGGGCCGACGGCGTGGCGGTGGCGGCGCAATGCTGGACGGTAGAAAATTCAATTGCCTACATCCACAAGCTCGCGCACCTTGAAAGCTATAAGCCACTGTCAGCGGGCACCACCCTGAGCGCGGCGCTGTTTGCTCACGTGATCGACATCGACCGGGTCGAGTTGGTCGATTTCGGTACTGGTCATCAAAGCTACAAGGCCGATTGGATGGAGGACGTGCGCCCGCGCTATCGCATCGATTGTCTCAACCCGGCACGCCCGCGCAGTTGGCCACCGCTGGCCAAGCGGATGCTGGCGGGGCTGCGCGCCTGACAGGCCCGCAATACTTGCACCCGTGCGCGCGCATGGCTAAGCCCCGCGGCCACGCTTGGAGACAGGGATCAAGGTACCCGGATGAGCATCACGCCAATCATTGATGGCCAATTGGACGAAGCCGCGCTCGACCAGCAGTTGCAGGCGCTGATCGCCGATGTGCTGGGCCTTGATCCGGCGCAGGCGGCTGCGTTTGACGCGGATTCGGGGCTGTTTGGTCACTTGCCAGAACTCGATTCGATGGCGGTGGCGGGCCTGCTGACCGAAATGGAAGACCGGCTCGGCATCGTGATCGAAGATGACGATGTGGATGGCGAAATGCTCGAAACCTATGGCGGGCTGCGGGCATTTGCGCGCGCCAAGCTAGACCCCCTCCAGACCCCCTCTTGACCCCCTTTAGGCCCCTGCTTGCGTGAGTTTCACGTGGAACATTCCGACGCCCGATGGCGGCTCGCCCGGCGAAGAACTGCTGGTATCCTTCGACCGGGGCCGCGCGGCGCGGGTGCTGATATTGCCCGCATGGTTTGACGAGGCGAACAAGCTGCGGCGCTTTACGGTCGAGGTTATGCGGCGGCTCGATGCGGCCGGAATCGACAGCTTTCTGCCCGATCTGCCCGGATGCAATGAAAGCCTCGCCCCGCTCGCGGATCAGACGTTGGAGGGTTGGCGCAGGGCCGCCAATATTGCCGTCACCAGCTTTGCCGCGACCCATGTGCTGGCGATCCGCGCCGGTGCGCTGCTGGCCCCGGCGGGGCTGCCGGGGTGGCATTATGCCGCGCAAACCGGCCCCAAACTGCTGCGCGGCATGATCCGCGCCCGCGTTACTGCTGCGCGTGAGGCGGGGATTTCAGAGACTTCTGACGAACTGTTGACCATCGGCCGGTGCGCGGGGCTGACGCTGAGCGGCTGGCATCTGGGCGCGGCGATGATTGCGGCGCTGGAGACCGCAGACCCCGCTCTCGCCCCCGGTCAGCACGGCATCGCGCAGCCGGAACTCGGCGGCCCCGGCCTGTGGCTGCGCGCCGAACCTGCCGAAGACGCCGCGCAGGCTGACGCCCTGACAAGGATTATCATCGAGGCGCTGGCATGACCCGCCTGCCGCTCTCCTTCGGCTGCGGTAGCCAGACGCTGGCGGGCACGCTCGACACCGCGCCGGGCACCTGCGGACTGCTGATCGTCAGCGGCGGCAATGAAATCCGCAGCGGGGCGTTTGGCGGGCAGGCGCAGATCGCCGCGCGCATCGCCCGCGCCGGGTTCCTGGTGTTCCGGTTCGACCGACGCGGAGTGGGTGACAGCGAGGGAGAAAATCGCGGGTTTCGCAAAAGCGCAGGCGATATCGCCGCCGCGCTCGACGCATTCCGGGCGATGGCCCCGCAGATCACCCGCGTGGTCGGATTTGGCAATTGCGACGCCGCCTCGGCGCTGATGCTGGCTGGCGGCGCGGGATGCGATGGGCTGGTGCTCTCGAACCCCTGGACGATCGAGCAGGATGACGGGGCCGAGGATGATGCCACCCCGCCCCCCGCAGCGATCCGCGCGCGCTATCTCGAAAAACTCAAAAACCCGCGCGAAATTGCGCGTTTGCTGGGCGGCGGGGTTGATCTGCGCAAGCTGGCGCGCGGTCTCACCCGTTCGCTGCGCCCTGCCCCGCCGCCATCAACGCTGGCCGAGGAAATGCGCGCGGGGTTGGCAGGCTTTGCTGGCGATGTCCGCATCCTGCTCGCCACCGCAGACCGCACCGCGCAAGTGTTCGAGAGCGCATGGAACCCATCCGACCCGCGCATCCGGCGCTGCGACGGCGCAGGCCACGCCTATGTCGAACCGGAACATCGCGACTGGCTGAAGGCCGAAATCCTCAGCGCATTACGGTCCTAACGCTCGAAATAGCTCACCAGTTCGACATGGGTGGACCACCGAAACTGGCCGACCGGGCGCAGTTTGATCAAGCGGAACCCGGCGGCCATCAACGTCGCCGCATCGCGCGCCCAGCTTGACGGGTTGCAGCTGACATAGACCACCCGCGCAATCGTGCTCGCCGCGATTTCAGCCACTTGCGCCCGTGCGCCTGCACGCGGGGGATCGAGCAACACGACATCAAAGCGGTTCAATTCTTCAGGCTGCAACGGATTGCGGAACAGATCGCGGTGCAACGCCAGCACGCCTCCGCCCGACTGCGCACCGGCCGATTTGCAGGCCAGATGCGCCGCGCGCTCGGCCTCAACCGCCAGCACTTTTCGTCCTTGCCGCAGCGCAAAGGCAAAGGTGCCCAGCCCGGCGAACAGATCGGCCACCAACCGCGCGCTGCCGAGCCAGTCTGCGGCATCGGCGGCCATCCGGGCCTCCGCATCCATGGTCGCCTGCAGGAACGCGCCCGCTGGCAGGCTGACCGGCACCCCGGCAAGCGTTACCGTGGCAGGCTCAGGCTCCCACACGGTTTCCGGGCCATAGCCCTGATCGATACTCATCCGTGCAAGGCCATGTTCTCGCGCGAAATCGAGCGCGGCTTCGGTCGGCCCCAGCCCTTCGAGCGGGAAGTGCGCAAGATTTACGTCCACGCCCTGATCGGCGAGCGTCAGGTCGATCCCGACCATCGCCTTGGGGCCATGCGCCGCAACAAACTTGCGCAAAGGGGCGATCAGCGCGGTCAGCGCGGGGTGCAGCACCGGGCATTCGGCCAGATCAACCACGCGGTGCGATCCGCCTTCGCGATAGCCCAGCACCGCACCCCCGGCGGTGCGCAACCCATGCAACCCGGCGCGGCGGCGACTGGCAGGCGGCGACAGGTGGACGGGCAGCAGTTCAGCAGGCTCAAGCCCCTGCCCTTTGGCGGCATTCACCACCCGGTCGCGCACGAAATCAGCCAGCACCGCGTCATCGGCGTGTTGCAACTGGCACCCTCCGCACGTTGCAAAGTGGCGGCAAGCGGGCGCAACATGGTGCGGCCCCGGCGTGATCGCCCCGCCCGCGTCCACCGCATCGCCCGGCACCGCGCCAGCCACATGGCGACCAGAAGCGGCAACGCCGTCTCCCTTGGCGGCGAGGCGGATGATGGGTTCGGAAATGCTGACGCTGGCGTTCATCGACAGGCCGCTAGCGCCTCTGACACCCGTTCGGCAAGCTGTGACGCGGTGAAAGCCGGGCCAGAGCGCCGCGCAGCCTCCCCATGCAGCCACACCGCCTCGCAAGCGGCGGTGAAGGGATCGGCCCCGTTTGCCATCCGGCTCGCTGCGATCCCCGCCAGCACATCGCCCGTGCCTGCGACCGAGAGCCAGCTTGGCGCAGGCGTGCCGATCGCCAGCCTGCCATCGGGCGCGGCGATGACCGTGTCTGGCCCCTTGGCCAGCACCACCATGCCGGTCATCTTGGCGAGCGCCAGCGCGCGGGGCTGCCGCCCCTCGGCAATCACCCCGAAGGTGCGGCACAGCGTTTCCAGCTCGCCATCATGCGGAGTCGCCAGCATCGGCACCTCGCGCGCGAGCATATTGGGCGCGAGCAGCACCAGCGCATCGGCATCCAGCACCAAGGCCTGCGCCCGTCGCAAGGCCTCACCCAGCGCCGCTTTTGCCGCGCCATCGCGCCCCAGCCCCGGCCCGACCAGCACCGCCGCCATGCGCGGATCGGCCAATGCTTCGGAAAGCGGTGTGGTATCGACCACCAGATCGGGCGGCGTGCGCGGATCGGCTGCGCGACCAAGCAGCCTGACATAGCCCGCCCCGGCACGTTGCGCAGCGGCGGCGGCCAGCAGGCTCGCCCCCGGCATGGCACCGCCAACAACGCCCAGCAGGCCTCTGGTATATTTATGACTATCTGCGGCAGGAGCGGCGATGTGAGGGCGGGTGATGACCTGCGCCGCACCCTCGGTTGGCGCGATACTTATCGGCACAAGCCGCAACTGCCCCATCAGCGCACGCCCCGGCAGGCTCCAATGCGCGAATTTCCACGCGCCGAGCGCCAGCGTGAGATCAAAGCGCGGCAGCCGCTCGTTCAGCACTGCGCCAGTATCGGAGGCAATGCCCGATGGCACATCCACCGCGACCCGATAGCGGTGCCGCCCCGCCAGATCGCGTAGTAACAACGCGTGTTCGGCTTCCAGCGGACGGGTCAGGCCGGAACCGAACAGGCAATCGACCAGCACATCGCCGTCCGCGCCTGTTTGTATGGTCGCAGCGCCCCAACGCCTGCGCGCCTCCTTGGCCGCGTCGGTCGTGGGTTCAAGCGGAGCGACCACGGTGACGGCATTGCCAGCCTCACGCAAAAGCCTTGCGATAACATAGCCATCGCCGCCATTGTTGCCGGGGCCGCACAGCACCGTAACGCTGCGTCCCGCGGCCACGCGCCGGATCCACTCCGTCGCACCGCTGGCGGCCACTTCCATCAATTCGATAACGCTCATCCCCGCATCGAACAGCGCCTGCTCGGCAGCGCGCATTTGCGCCGTCGTGAGGACTTGCGCGGCGCTCACGGCTGAGCGGGTTCCAGCAGATCTGGCGGAATGCTGTACCGATCTTCGCCAATGGCGAATTGCACCGTGCCGCCTGCGCCAGGCTCCGGCACTAGCGCCTCCGCTCCGTCTAGCGGAGCCAGTGTGCCAGTGGCGAGGTCGCGGGAAAGCCGCCGGAACCCGCCATCGGGGTGATGGATCACGATCTCCCACGCCCCAGCCACCAGTTCCAGCGTGCACACCGGCGACAGATCCGCACCCGCGCCAATCGCGCAATCGACGATATCACCCGGCGGAGGCGGACTTTCCGCTCCGCACGCCGTCAGCACAAGCAATAATAGGGTGGCGCTAGATATCCGCAAATACATGGGTTTCCGCCTTCGCGCCGGGATGGGTCAGCGCTCCATAACGCGCCGGCCCGACGTTCTGGGCATAGCGCCACAATGCGCCCGCCTGATAGTCATTGGAGCGCGGCTGCCATGCCTTGCGCCGCTCAGCCAGCACGTCATCGGCCACGTCAAGTTCGATGGTGCCCGCTTCGGCATCGATGCTGATGATGTCGCCATCCTCGACCAGCGCAATCGGGCCGCAATCGGCGGCTTCGGGGCAGACATGGCCGATGCAAAACCCGCGCGTCGCGCCCGAAAAGCGCCCGTCAGTGATCAACGCGACCTTTTCGCCCATCCCCTGCCCATAGAGTGCGGCGGTGGTGGACAGCATCTCGCGCATTCCGGGGCCGCCTTTGGGCCCTTCGTAACGGATCACGATCACGCAGCCTTCGGCAATGTCGCGGCGTTCGACGGCAGCGAAGGCGTCCTCCTCACATTCAAACACCCGCGCCGGGCCGCTGAATTGCAAGCGCGCCATACCGGCAACTTTCACGATTGCGCCGTCAGGGGCAAGGCTGCCGCCAAGACCAACCACGCCGCCGGTGGGTGTGATCGGGGTCTTCACGTCGTAGAACACCTTTTGATCGGGATTCCAGGTGATTTCATCGAGGTTTTCACCGATGGTCTTTCCCGTCACGGTGATCGGATTGGGATCGATAAACCCGCCATCAAGCAGCGTTTTCATCGCCATATAGACCCCGCCCGCTTCGTGCATATCCTTGGCGACATACTTCCCGCCGGGCTTCAGGTCAGCGATGTAAGGCGTTGATTTGAAGATTTCGGCAACGTCAAACAGGTCGAAATCGATGCCGCATTCGCTTGCCATGGCGGGCAGGTGCAGCGCGGCGTTGGTCGAACCGCCAGTGGCCGCCACAACGCGCGCGGCGTTTTCAAAGGCGGCGCGGGTGCAGATATCGCGCGGGCGCAGGTTGCGCGCCACCAATTCCATCACCTGCGCGCCTGCCGCCCGCGCAATTTCTTCGCGCGAAGTGTAAGGTGCCGGTGTCATATTGCTGTTCGGCAGAGATAATCCGATAGCCTCGCCCACGCAGGCCATAGTGTTGGCGGTGAACTGCCCGCCGCACGCGCCGTGGCCGGGGCAAGCGACCTTTTCGAGCGCGATCAGCTCTTGCAGCGGGCAATTTCCGGCCGCGAATTGCCCCACCGCCTCGAACACATCGACCACGGTCACATCCTTGCCGTGATGCGTGCCGGGCAGGATCGACCCGCCATAGACGAAGATCGACGGCACGTTGAGCCGCAGCATCGCCATCATCATGCCGGGCAGGCTCTTGTCACAGCCCGCGAACCCGACAAGCGCGTCATAACAATGGCCTCGCACGGAAAGTTCAACCGAATCGGCAATCACTTCGCGGCTGATGAGCGAGGATTTCATGCCCTGATGGCCCATCGCGATGCCATCGGTGACGGTGATGGTGTTGAACCGGCGCGGGGTGCCGCCGCCTGCGATCACGCCTTCGCGGCAGATATCGGCCTGCGCGTTCAAGGTGGTGTTGCATGGCGCGGAATCGTTGCCCGCGCTCGCCACGCCAACGAAGGGCCGGGCGATGTCTTCCTCGGTCATGCCCATCGCGTAGTAATAGGAACGGTGCGGCGCGCGCTCCGGCCCGACCGAGACGTGGCGGCTGGGGAGTTTGGACTTGTCAAACGTGCGAGACATAAGATTTCCTGTTTCAGGGATTTTGCGAAACTTCCCCTGCCTTCAGGTGAGCGCCGACGCAACCCTTTGCGCAAGATCGGCGAGCAACGCGGCCCAGCGGGCGTGGTCGGCGTTGGTTCGGGCCAAGTCTTGCCGGATTTCGATACCAAGATAGCGCCTGTCCGCCAATTCGGCATGGCGGTTCATGGTGTAATTGAGATCACGGCCCGAATAAGGGAGGTTGTCACCCACGGTCAGTCCTTGCGCCGCCAGCAGCGGGATGGCGATGCGGGCGGCGCGGTCATCCTGATTGTAGAGCACGCCGACTTGCCACCGACGCGCCTCTTCACGCGAGGCAAGCTGCGGGGTGAAGCTGTGGAGCGAGAGGATCAGCGCCGGTTCGGCCGCCGCCAGCCATTGTTCCAGCGCGGTGTGATAGGGCCGGTGAAAGCGGGTGAGCCTTGCCTTGCGATCCGCGCCGATATTGCCGGGGATCCGGTGGCCGTCGCTGGTTTCGGGGACGAGGCCGGGCGCGGTTTCCTCACGGTTGAAGTCGCACACGAGACGGCTGATAGCGGCGATGTGTGCGGGGATGGCGTGATCACGGCCGAGGATTTCGGCGATGGCTTCGGTGCCGATATCAACCGCTATGTGTTCGTGCAGCAGGCGCGCGGGGATGCCGAGATCAATGTCTTGCGGCACATGGTTGCTGGCATGGTCGGCGACGCAGACGATCCCGCCGGGGGTGGGTGTGCCGCGTTGGCGGTAGGGCAAAGTCACAAACCCAACCCCCGTTCGTGCTGAGCTTGTCGAAGCACTGCACTTCTTTTGCGGGGGCAGTGGCTTTCAAGAAAGGACGGCCCTTCGACAAGCTCAGGGCGAACGGATTTTCGGAAAATCACCGCAGTCGTCCCGCCATCGTCCACCACGAAGCGGGCATCGCCGCCGCCGCCGCATCGCGGGCTGCGATGGTCTCATAGAGCGCAAAACAGGTCGCGCCTGAGCCGGACATGCGGGCGAGCCACGGCTTGGTTGCCTGCAAGGCCGCCAGCACCTCGGCGATTACCGGACAGAGCGAGATGGCAGGGGCTTCGAGATCGTTGCGCCCTTCCCTTGCGATTTTGTACGCCGACCCTTCGGGCAGCGCCCCCCTGTCCAGCCCATCCCATGCCTTGAACACCGGGCCGGTCGACAGCGGCACGCGCGGGTTCACCAGTAGCACTGGGCTTCCAGCGAGGTCGTCCTCGACTTGCCTTTGTTCAGTGCCGGTGCCGAGGCCGATATGGGTGCGGCTGAGGACGCAGGCGGGCACATCCGCGCCAAGCTTTGCAGCGCGGGCCTGCCAGTCCTCCGGCAAGCCATGCAGCGCCTTGATAATCCGGAACACGGCCCCCGCATCCGCCGAGCCGCCGCCGAGGCCAGCCGCGACGGGAAGGTTCTTCTCCAGCGTCACCGCGAGGCCTTGCGGGCGCGGGAGGGCGTTCAGCGCGCGGGCGACGAGATTGTCGAAAGGTGGAGCCCCCACCCCCGGCCCCTCCCCGCCGGGGAGGGGAGAAGCGAGGGTTACGGCGAATTCGCCCACCACATGAAGGCTGTCCTGCGCGGCAAGCACAGCGCTCAACACATCGCCCGCATCGACGAAGGCGAAGAGGGTCTCAAGCTCGTGATACCCATCCTCCCGCACCTTACGGACGTGCAGTGCGAGGTTGATCTTGGCGTAGGCGGTTTGGGTAATGGGCAAACTTCACTCTTTCGTCATTGCGAGGAGCCGCAGGCGACGCGGCAATCCAGGTTCCGACGCCGCACCATTGCGAGGCGGTCGATGCTGGATTGCTTCGCTCCGCTCGCAATGACGAAGGATTGGCGTGTCGACCTCACATATTCGGATAATTCGGCCCGCCGCCACCTTCCGGCGTCACCCAGTTGATGTTCTGGTTGGGGTCCTTGATGTCGCAGGTCTTGCAGTGGACGCAGTTTTGCGAATTGATCTGGAATTTGGGCTCGCCGGTCTTTTCGTCGGTCAGCCATTCGTAGACCCCCGCCGGACAGTATCGCGCCGAAGGCCCGCCGAACACCGCCAACTCGCTATCCTTCTGCAAGCCGAGGTCGGCAACCTGCAGGTGCACCGGCTGATCCTCGGCATGGTTGGTGTAGCTATAGGCGACGTTGGTGAGGCGGTCGAAGCTGATCACGCCATCGGGCTTGGGATAATCGATCTTGGGGTAGAGATCAGCGCGGCCGGTATAGGTGTAATCCGGCTTGTGCTTCATCGAAATCGGCAGGCCGATCTTGAGCGTGCGCATCCACATATCAACGCCCGCCAGCATCGTGCCGATATCGCCGCCATATTTGGCAACGGCGGGCTGCGCGTTCTGCACTTTCTTCAGCTCGTCCGCGATCCAGCTTGATCGCACCGCCGCGTCGTAATCAGCAAGCTCGGTTTTCTCATGCCCCGCCGCAATCGCCGCAGCGATGCTTTCCGCCGCCAACATCCCGCTCTTCATCGCTGTGTGGCTGCCCTTGATGCGGGGGACATTAACAAAGCCCGCCGCGCAGCCGATCAACGCCCCGCCGGGAAACGCGAGTTTCGGCACCGATTGCCACCCGCCCTCGTTAATCGCCCGCGCACCGTAAGACACGCGCTTACCGCCTTCGAGATATTCGCGGATCGCCGGGTGCTGTTTCCAGCGCTGGAACTCCTGATAGGGCGAGACCCAGGGGTTCTTGTAATCGAGCGCTGTCACAAAGCCCAAGGCGACTTGCCCGTTCGCCTGATGGTAAAGGAAGCCCCCGCCCCAGCTGTCGCTTTCGGTCAGCGGCCAGCCTTGAGTGTGGATCACACGGCCGGGATTGTGCTTCTTGGGATCGATGTCCCACAATTCCTTGATGCCGAGGCCGTAAACCTGTGGCTGACAGTTCGCTTCAAGATCGAAACGCGCCTTCATCCGCTTGGTCAGGTGCCCCCGCGCGCCTTCGGCAAATAGCGTATATTTGGCGTGGATTTCCATGCCGGGGGTGTAGTCACCCTTGTGGCTGCCATCGGCGGCAACGCCCATGTCCTGCGTGATCACGCCGCCGACGCGGCCCTCGTCATCGATGATGACATCGGCGGCGGGGAAGCCGGGGAACACCATCACCCCCAACCCTTCGGCCTGTTCAGCCAGCCAGCGGGTGAGACTGCCGAGCGATCCGGTGTAGCAGCCGTGATTGCTCATCAACGGCGGCATGATTGCGTGGGGCATTGAGGTCTTGCCGGTTTTCGACAGCACCCAATGCCAGTTATCGGTCACCGGGGTTTCCGCCATCGGACAGCCCATCTCGCGCCATTCGGGCAGCAACTCGTCCAACGCCTTGGGATCGACCACTGCGCCCGACAGGATATGCGCCCCGATTTCGGAGCCCTTTTCCAGCACGATAACCTCAAGCTCGGCGTTGATCTGCTTGAGCCTGATCGCTGCTGCCAGCCCCGCCGGACCGCCGCCGACGATCACGACATCGCAGGGCATTGATTCACGTTCGGTCATGGGGCTTTCCTGTCTGTTGATGCTTTGGGCGCGCTCGCCGCACATTCCGACGAATTGCTCTGCCTGTCCACTTGCTAACTGGGTTTGAGACAGTCAAGACCTGCCTTGTATAGCATGACCCGATCAGACCCCTCCCTCGCCCGTGAATTCGCAGCGGCGCTCGCTTGGTGGCGGTCGGCGGGGGTGGACTGTGACTTTGCCGATGACGCTACGGCGTGGTTGGCTGATGCGGCGCCAGAGACTCAGGCACAGCCGGATGGCGCGGGCCGCATCGGGGCCAGCGGCGCTGCATCCTCAACGGGGCAACTGGGCAATCCGGCACCGCACCGCACCGCGCCCGTCGCAGTGCCGCAACCCACCGTCCCGGCATCACCTCGCCGCAACCTGCTGGGCGATTCGCCGCCCGCTGATCTGGCTGCGTTTCACCAATGGTGGCTGGAATCGCCCGAGCTTGACACCGGCGGGCTTTATCCCCGGATTGCACCGCGCGGCGATTCCGGTGCAGCATTGATGGTGTTGGTGCCGCAGCCCGAGGAACACGACCGCGACGTGCTGCTGCAAGGACCGCAGGGCCGCTTGCTGACGAACATTCTGGCCGCGATGGGGCTGGATGGCAGCGCGACTTACATTGCCTCTGCCCTGCCCTGCCACACCCCGATGGCCGATCTGGCCAACTTGGCAGCTGGCGGGATGGACGCGGTGCTGGCGCATCACATTGCGCGCGCCGCGCCGCAACGCTTGCTGGTGCTGGGCACCGGGCTTGCACCGATGCTTGGCCCGCAAGACGATCAACCTTTACGTGAAATCAACCATAATGGTGGCAAGACCCCGGTCATGGTCAGCGAAACGCTTGATGCCATGATGGATATGCCCCGGCTCAAAGCCCGCTTCTGGAAGAGATGGATGGAATGGTCAGCCTCAAACTAATGCGCAAACGCGCCGGATTTGCGGCAATTGCCTTGGCGGGGCTGGCCCTGCCGGTCACCGCACAGGCGCAATCAGGCAGCCTTGTCGCGCAATGGGGCAATCAGACGCGCGACGAAAGCGCGCTTCCAGCGGTGCTTGGGCAGGAAGAACGCGCGCATTTCCGCCAGTTGTTCGCAGCGATTGATGCCCAGCAATGGAGCGTGGTTGAAGAACTGCTGGCACAGCGCCCCGATGGCGTTCTGACGCAGGTTGCCCGCGCCGAATATTACACCCACGCCAATAGTCCCAAAATTACGCCCGAACAGATCGCTGCGTGGTTCACCGCCGGAGTCGAACTGCCGCAGGCCGATCAACTGGTGCGGATGGGGGCCAAGCGCGGGGTCGAATACCTGCCCGCGCTTCCTCCCGAACAAGGCTTCGCCCGCCAGCCCTATGCGCCAAAGCGGATCCTGCCGCGCACTGTGAACGATGGCACGATGGCCGCCGCGACCGCAACGGCAATCCTTGAAGCAATCAAGGCTGACAATCCCGCCGAAGCCCAGCGTCTGCTGGCCGAAACGGATTGGCAACTCTCCAGCGATGCCCGCGCCGAATGGCGCCAGCGCGTGGCGTGGAGCCATTATATCGAGAATGATGACGCTGCCGCGCTCGAACTGGCGCGCACCGTTGCCGAAGGTTCGGGTGAATGGGTGGCTGAAGGCGCATGGGTCGAAGGGCTGGCCGCGTGGCGGTTGGGCCATTGCTCGCTGGCCGGGGACGCATTTTCCCGCACCGCATCGCGTGCCTCGAATGTCGAACTTGCCGCCGCAGGCCATTACTGGACGCACCGCGCAGCTGTGCGCTGCCGCGAACCGGGACAGGCGCAGCAGCACCTTTCCGCGGCCGCGCAGATGGACGAAACGCTCTACGGAATGCTCGCCGCCGATCAGCTTGGCATCGAACTGCCCGCCCACGCTCCGCCGCAGACATTCGGGCGCACCGATTGGGAACAGCTGGCCCGCCGTGGCAATGTCCGCGTGGCGGTGGCGCTGGCCGAGATTGGCCGACCCGCACTCGCCGATGAGGTGCTGCGCCACGAAGCGCGGATCGGCCCCGCCAGCCAGTTTGCCGCATTGTCGCGGCTGGCGCGCGAATTGGGGATGCCCGCCACGCAATTGTTCATGGCGCACAACGCGCCTTACGGCACCCGCAGCGATCCTGCGCTGCGGTTCCCGGTGGCGCGTTGGCAACCGGTGGATGGGTGGCAGGTCGATCCCTCGCTCGCCTTTGCCCACGCGCTGCAGGAATCCAATTTCCGCGCTACTGCGGTCAGCCCCGCCAATGCGCGCGGGTTGATGCAGATCACCCCGATCACCGTGCGCCAGCACGCACCGCGCCTCAATATGAGCGCGTCCTACGTCAATCTCGACGATCCCGAAGTGAACCTCGCATTCGGCCAGCGCAATCTTGAAATGCTGCGCGATTCGCCTGCAACCGGCGGGACACTGCCCAAGATCATGGCCGCCTATAATGCCGGCCTGACCCCGGTGGCGCGCTGGAATTCCGAGATCAACGACCAGAACGATCCGCTGTTGTGGATGGAATCGATCCCCTATTGGGAAACGCGCGGCTATGTCGCGATCGTGATGCGCAATTACTGGATGTATGAACGCGCTGCCGGAGCGCCATCCCCCAGCCGCCGCGCGCTGGCGCAGGGTCGCTGGCCGGAATTTCCGCAAGCGCAAGCGGTGCGGTCTGCCCTTCTGGAACGGTAATGGCGCGGGTTAAGGGCTGAGAACCCCGTTTTCGCTGGGATGACGGGTTGGGCTGGGGCGGATTAGGCAGCGCGAAGGGTTAACGCCTGCTCCTTACCCAAACGCCTCACCCACCTTGCCCGGCGCAAAGCGGATCAGGCGGCTGTCTGCCAGCGCGGCGGTACGGTTCGCCACAGCCAGCTGGTAATCCGGGTCTTTGATCATGTCGAAAAACGCGCCCGCATTGGCGTATTGCGCGATGAACCCATCGTGCCAGACGCGGTCATCCGGGCCAGTCACCATCGTCTGGAACGTGCCGCGCCACACGATGGTGCCGCCCACGCGGGCAAAGATCGGGCCGCTGGTTTTGCCATATTCCTGATAGGCGCGCCGTCCGCTCCAGCCCTTGCCCGCGTGCTCGTGCCCTTCCGGATATTCGGCATGGTCGCGGTAAAGCAGCAGGTTGAGCATCGCAATCGGCTCATCACGCGGCAGTTCCTTGAACGCGGCAAAATTGGCGGGTGATGGGTCAATATAGGTTCGGTTTGTCATCGGCTCACGCCTCCAGTCTGTAATCGCTAAATCGGTCGCGCAGGTCTTTCTTTGAAATCTTGCCGGTCGCGGTGTGCGGAATGTCGTCGACGAATTCGACCGCGTCGGGCAGCCACCACTTGGCGACAATCGGCTTCAGATGCTCGATGATCTCCCCGCCGGTGACGTCCGCGCCAGCCTTCCTGACCACAAACAGCACCGGGCGTTCATCCCACTTGGGGTGAGTGATGCCGATGCACGCAGCCTCAGCCACTGCCGGGTGCCCGCAAGCGGCATTTTCCAGCTCAACCGAGCTGATCCATTCGCCGCCCGATTTGATCACGTCCTTGGTGCGGTCGGTCAGTTGCAGGGTGCCATCGGGGTGCAGGATGCCGACATCGCCGGTATCGAACCAGCCATCATCGCCAACCGCATCCTTTTCCGCCTTGAAGTAACGTTTGATGATCCACGGCCCACGAATTTGCAGAGCGCCGCTGGTCTGGCCATCGCGCGGCAGTTCGGTCGTCATGTCGTCGAGATCGACGGTACGCAATTGCACCCCGAAAATCGGGCGCCCCTGCATCGCGATCTTTTCAACCCTCTGATCGAGGGTCAGGCTGTCCCAATCCCAGGTCGGCCCGCCCACCGTGCCGATGGGCGACGTTTCGGTCATCCCCCAAGCGTGCTGCACGCGTGTGCCGTTTTTCAGCAATCGTTCGATCATGAACTTGGGCGCGGCTGATCCGCCGATGGTGGCGGCCTTCAACGGCGGCAGGTCGAGGCCATTGGCATCGCAATACTGGAAATGCGCCAGCCACACTGTCGGAACGCCCGCAGAATCGGTCACGCCTTCGCGCAGCATCAGATCGTGCAGCACGGCGGGATCATTGACCGCCGAAAACACGAACTTGATCCCCGCCATCGCGCCCGCATAGGGCAGCCCCCAGCTCGCCGCGTGGAACATCGGAACAACCGGCAGCATTACCGAGGCACTGGAGAAATTGAACGCCGATGGTTGCAGCCCGGCCATGGCGTGCATCAGGGTGGAGCGGTGTTCGTATTGCACGCCCTTGGGGTTGCCGGTGGTGCCGGAGGTGTAGCAGATCATGCAGGGATCGTTTTCCGCTCCGCTGACCCATTCGAAGTCGCCATCCTGCGCCCCGATCCAATCCTCAAACGCCGGGGCGTGATCGCCGCTATCGTAGCATATGTAATGTTCAACCATCGGCCAGCGCGATTTCATCCGGTCAACAATCGGCTGGAAGGCCGCATCGTAACACAGCACACGGTCTTCGGCGTGGTTGACGATATATTCGAGCTGATCGTCAAACAGCCGCGGGTTCACTGTGTGCAGCACCCCGCCCATGCCTGCGACGCCATACCAGCTGACCAGATGGCGCGCATGGTTCATCGCGAGGCTCGCGACCTTGTCGCCCGGTTTGAGGCCAAGCGCCTGCAACGCCTGCGCCATCTTCAACGCATCGCGGCGGATACCGGCCCAATCGGTGCGGGTGACGCTGCCGTCGGCCCAGCGGGTAACGATTTCGCGCGTTGGTGCTTCACGGGCGGCGTGATCGATCACCGCCGTCACCCGCATCGTCCAGTCCTGCATTGCCCCAAGCCTTGATCCGGCCATCGCTGTCTCTCTCCCTCAATAGCGCAATTAATTGCGTCAAATTTAGTGAATCATGGCCATTCAATGCCCATCGCCGGGCTGCTTGGCAATCATCCAACGCCGCCATCGCGCCGGTGACGAACAGTTTGCGCCCCCCGCACTGTGCGATGTGTGCGGGATTCACGCCACCAGCCGCAGTCGCGCCTTGCCCTTCAATGGCACCAGCGCGACATTGTCGATCCCCTCAACCGCCGCCAGCCGCTCGGCCAGTTCACCATTCAGCCCAAACCCGCCGCCCAGCCGCACCTGCGCATGGCCGCCCGCCGCCAGAGCAAGGCGCACCACCACTTCGCCGCTGCCGCTACGCTGGTGTTCCTGCGCAAGATCGAGCTCGATCCGCAGTTCGAGCAGCGCCTCAATGCTGGCGATATCAGCGGTCAATTGCATCGCCGTCGCCCCGCTAACCGCCGCAAGAGGCCGCGCGCCGCGCACGGTCAGGCGCGGCGGCTCATCAGGGTTGGGCGCATCCAGCTCGACCGTCAGCAGCAGGCATTCGCCTTCCTGTCCCCAGCGCTCAAACTGCGGCACCAGCGCCTCTTCAAAACAGGCGGCGGAAAACTGGCCCGACAAATCCGAAAAATCCGCACGAACAAAGGTGCCGCCCTTGCGGGTGCGCGCCTTGGTGATGCCTTCGACCAGCGCCGCCATCACCGCCGTTCCGCGCCCGCCCGGCGGCGCGCCTGCTTCCATCAGGCTTTGATAAGTGCGCGCACCATTGGCCGAGGCGACATCGCGATATTGCTGCACCGGGTGGGCGGAGAAATAGAAGCCGAAATTTTCGCGCTCCTTCGCCATGCGTTCTGCCCTGCTCCACGCAGGGGCGGGTTGCAGGCGCAAATCCTCCTCCGCCGCCGTTTCGCCGCCGAACAAGGCCGCCTGCCCGCTTGATCGTTCGCGCATAGCGGCATCGGCCACCGCCATCAGCAGATCGGCATTGGCATAAAGTAGCCCGCGATCGGGTTCCAAGCCGTCAAACGCGCCCGCGCAGATCAGGCCTTCCAGCTGCCGCCGGTTCATGCTGCCCAGTGGCAAGCGTTCGAACAGGTCTTTGATGCTGGCAAAGGCCCCGCCCGCCTGCCGCTGCGCCGCAATCGCTTCCATCGCCTTTTCACCGACATTGCGAATGCCCGCGAGCGCATAGCGCACCGCGTAACCGTGATCGGTCTGTTCAACGGTAAAGCGCGCCTGGCTCGCGTTGATATCGGGCGGCAACACCTCAACCCCGCCATTGCCGTTCGGATAACGCCGCGCATCATCTACAAACACGCTCAGTTTGTCCGACTGGTGCAGATCAAAACACATCGACGCGGCGTAGAATTCTTCGGGGTAGTGCGCTTTGAGCCAACCTGTCTGATAGGCCAGCAGCGCATAGGCAGCGGCGTGGGATTTGTTGAAGCCGTAACCGGCAAACTTGTCGATCAAATCGAACAGATCATTGGCGTGCCTGGCATCAATGCCCGACACTTCGCGGCAGCCTTCGATGAAGCGTTGGCGCTGGTCGTCCATTTCGGCCTGGTTCTTCTTGCCCATCGCGCGGCGCAGCAAGTCGGCATCGCCGAGCGAATAGCCCGCCAGCACCTGCGCGGCCTGCATCACCTGTTCCTGATAAACGAAAATCCCGTAGGTTTCGGCCAGAATGCCTTCCAGCTTGGGGTGCGGATATTCGATCGGCACCGCGCCCGCCTTGCGCTGACCGAACAGCGGGATATTGTCCATCGGGCCGGGGCGATAGAGCGAGACGAGCGCGATGATGTCGCCAAAATTGGTTGGCTTCACCGCTTTCAGCGTGCGCCGCATTCCTTCGGATTCCAGCTGGAACACGCCCACGGTATTGCCCGTCTGCATCAGGCTATAGACCGCCGGATCGTCCAGCGGCAGCGCGCCCAGTTCAATGCTGATCCCGCGCTCACCCAACAGATCAACCGCCTTGCGCAGCACCGACAGGGTTTTGAGGCCGAGGAAGTCGAACTTCACCAACCCGCTGGATTCGACATATTTCATGTCGAACTGCGTCACCGGCATATCCGATCGCGGATCGCGGTACAGCGGCACCAGTTGCGCCAGTGGCCGATCCCCGATCACCACGCCCGCCGCGTGGGTCGATGAATTGCGCGGCATCCCTTCCAGTTGCATGGCAAGATCAACGAGGCGTTTTACCTCCTTGTCGTTGTCATATTCGCGCTTGAACTCCGCCACCCCGTTCAGCGCACGCGGTAGCGGCCACGGGTCAGTCGGGTGGTTGGGGATCATCTTGCACAGCCGGTCAACCTGACCGTAGCTCATCTGCAAAATCCGCCCGCAATCGCGCAGCACCGCGCGCGCCTTGAGCTTGCCGAAAGTGATGATTTGCGCGACGTGATCGCTGCCATATTTGGCCTGCACATAGCGGATCACCTCGCCGCGCCGGGTTTCGCAGAAATCGATATCAAAGTCAGGCATCGACACGCGTTCGGGGTTGAGGAAGCGTTCGAACAGCAGCCCCAGCCGGATCGGATCAAGATCGGTGATGGTCAGCGACCAGGCGACCACCGAACCCGCGCCAGACCCGCGCCCCGGCCCCACGGGAATGCCCTGTTCCTTGGCCCATTTGATAAAATCAGCCACGATCAGGAAGTAGCCGGGAAAGCCCATTTTCACGATCACGTCGATTTCGAATTCGAGGCGGTTGAAATAGACCTGCCGATCTTCGGGCAGCAGGTCTGAATAGGCAACCAATCGCGCCTCCAACCCCTTGCGCGAATCCTCTGCCAGCGCCCGCGCTTCGCCCGACAGGTCGCCCGCAAGGCTCGGCAGGATCGGTTTGCGATACGGCGGCGCGAAGGCGCAGCGTTGCGCAATCACCAGCGTGTTGGCGGTCGCTTCGGGCAGGTCAGCGAAGGCCTCGTCCATCATGCTGGCCGATTTGACGAAAGCCTGCGGGTTGGAACGCGGGCGATCCTCGGCCTCGATCTGGGTCGAATGGGCAATGCACAGCATCGCATCATGCGCCTTGTGCATATGCGGTTCGGCGAAGTTGGCGGGGTTGGTGGCAACCAGCGGCAGATCGCGCGCATAGGCAAGATCAATCAGCGCGCTTTCTGCCCGTTCGCACACCGGATCACCGTGGCGCGCCAGTTCGATGTAGAGCCGCTGCGGAAACAATGCCTCCAACTGCGTGGCCAGCCGCGCCGCCGCTTCGGCTTGCCCATCGGCGAGCAGCCGGGTCAGCCCGCCCTCTCCCGCGCCGGTCAGCGCGATCAGCCCGCCCGTATGCCCTTCAAGATCGGCAAGCGTAACGTGCGGGTCAAGCTCCAGCGGGCGATCAAGGTGGGCCTGCGAAACTAGGTGGCACAGGTTGCCATAGCCTTCATCATCCTGCGCGAGCAGTGCGAGGTAATCGATGCTGCGCGCATCTGATCCCGCCACCCCTTCGCGCGCCACCCCCAGCAATGCGCCGATGATCGGCTGCACACCTTCGGCCTTGCACGCGGCGGCGAAGGGCATGACCCCGTAAAGCCCGTTGCGGTCGCAGATGGCGATGGCGGGAAAGCCGCGTTCCTTTGCCAGCTTGGCAATGTCCTTGGGATCGATTGCCCCTTCGAGCATCGAGAAGGACGAGAGCACGCGCAAGGGGACAAAAGGAGCAAAGGGCATCTGCCCACTATGCTGACCAGTTCGAGATTCGCCAAGCGCCAGCAGTCAGCTTTTCCGGCATGTCGTCATTGCGAGCGCAGCGAAGCAATCCATGGTCGAACCCGATGTCCAGCCAGAACGGTCAGGCCATGGATTGCCGCGCGCCTGCGGCGCTCGCAATGACGAAGGTATGCCTACAGCAGCTTTTCGATATCCTTGGCGATCCGTTCGGGCGCGTCGGTCGGGCCGTAGCGTTTCACCACCTTGCCATCGCGGCCCACCAGAAATTTGGTGAAGTTCCACTTGATCGCGGTCGATCCCATCAGGCCCTTCGCCGAATTTTTCATCCAGTCATACAGCGGCGATGCGCCCGCGCCGTTGACATCCACCTTGGCCATCAGCGGGAAGGTGACGCCGAAATTAACCTTGCAGAACTCCGCGATTTCATCGGCATTGCCCGGTTCCTGCCCGCCAAACTGGTTGCAGGGAAAGCCCAGCACTTCAAACCCGCGATCCTGATAGCGCTGATGCAGCTTTTCCAGCCCATCATATTGCGGGGTAAAACCGCATTTGCTCGCGGTGTTGACCACCAGCAGCACGGTGCCGAGCTTGTCCTTGAGGTCGAGTGTTTCGCCGCGGTTGGTGGTGACAGTGAAATCGGCAATCGTGGTCATGCGCCCGTCCTTTTCAAAGCCCGTGGGTCAGCACGCCGTCGTGCAGCCGCACCACGCGGTCCATCCGCCGGGCAAGCCGTTCATTATGCGTCGCGACCAGCGCCGCGCTGCCTTCACCGCGCACCAATGCGAGGAATTGTTCTAACACCTTGTCCGCCGTGTGTTCATCAAGATTGCCGGTCGGTTCGTCTGCCAGCACCAGCATCGGCTGGTTGGCCAGCGCGCGGGCAACCGCAACGCGTTGTTGCTCCCCGCCTGAAAGCTGGCTGGGGCGATGGGTCAGGCGCTCACCTAACCCAAGGCTGGTGAGCAGGCTATCAGCACGTTCCTCACACTGCGCGCGCGGCGTGCCGAGGATCATCTGCGGCATCACCACATTCTCGCGCGCATCGAAATCGGGCAGCAGGTGGTGGAATTGGTAAACGAACCCCAGATGTTCACGCCGCAGCCGGGTGCGCTGATCGCTGGCAAGCTCCTCCGCGCGTTCCCCCGCCACGCTGATCGAGCCTTCGAAACCGCCTTCAAGCAGGCCGACCGCTTGCAGCATCGTCGATTTGCCCGAACCCGATGGGCCGAGCAGCGCGACAATTTCCCCCGGCATGATGTCGAGATCGACCCCGCGCAGCACTTCGATACGCTGGCCGCCCTGTTCAAAGGTGCGCTTCAGGCCCTTCAACGAAACGATCGGAGCACCACTATTCATAACGCAGCACCTGCACCGGATCGGTATTGGCCGCCTTCAGCGCCGGATAGAGAGTTGCGAGGAAGCTCATCACCAGCGCCAGCGTAACAATCCCGGCGATCTCCCACGGATCGGTGCGCGATGGCAGGGTGGAAAGGAACCGCACCTGCGGATCCCAGATTTCCTGCCCGGTGGTGAAGGCGATGAAATCGACAATCGGCTCTCGGAAGAACAGCACGATCGCACCCAGCACCAGACCGGCAAAGGTGCCAATCGCACCGACGGTGGTGCCGGTGGTGACGAAAATCTTGAGCAAGCTCCTGCGCGTTGCCCCCATTGTCCGCATGATCGCAATGTCGCGGGTCTTGGCGCGCACCAGCATCACCAGGCTGGAAAGAATATTAAATGCAGCCACCAGCACCATGAAACTGAGCGCGAATGCCATCGCCACGCGTTCAACCTGCAAGGCTTCGAACAGCGCGGAGTTGATCGTTTTCCAATCGGCAATCACCGCCTTGCCCGTCAGTTGCGCGGCCAGCGGTTCAAGGATTTGGCCGACCCGGTCAGGATCATCCACAGTCACTTCGATCATCCCGATCGAATCGCCCATCAACAGCAATGTCTGCGCATCCTTGATCGGCAGGACGACGAATTTCTCGTCATAGTCATAAATGCCGACTTCAAAGATCGCGCCGACTTCATACCCGACCTGCCGGATCGAGGTGCCAAACGGCGTCGCGCGGCCCTGCGGGTTGATGATGGTGATGGTATCGCCCACCCGCGCCCCGATATTCTGCGCCAGCCGCATTCCGATGGCGATCCGGCCCGATCCATCGCGCAAGCTTGCCATGTCGCCCAGCACGACCTTTTCACCCAGTTCGGCAATATCCTTGTCAGTCTGGCCGCGCACGAACACTGCTTCTGCCCGGCCATTGAAGCTGGTCAACAGCGGCTGTTCGATCAGCGGAGAGGCATCGACGACGCCGGGCGTGCGTTCGACATTGGCGAGCACGCTTTCCCAATCATCCAACCTGCCGCCATAGGCCTGCACAATTGCATGGCCGTTCAGCCCCACGATCTTGTCCATCAATTCAGCGCGAAAGCCGTTCATCACGCTCATCACGATTACCAGCATCGCGACTGACAACATCACCACGCCCACCGAAATCCCGGCGACCAGCGCGATAAAAGCCTCCCCCTTGCCGGGCCAGAGGTACCGTTTGGCGATCATCCATTCGAATGGGGAGAGCATGGGAAGGTCAGTGCTGCCTGTAAGGTGAACATTGCCTGTAGTGCGCCGGGGCAAAGGCCGCAATCCCGCGTGAAAGCCTGTCCCCGGCACCACCAAAGCAATCCAGACTTGTCACAACGTGGTCAGCAAAAAGCCGGGCATCGCCATCCTGCTTTCGCTTGTAATTGATCCGTCACATCGCCATTGGGGCGGAGCGCCCCGGAAGCAATCTTGCCGACAGGTCTGGTGATACCGATGACACCCCTGAATATGACCCACCCCTTCCTTGATGCGGATGGAGACAAGCTGCGCGAAGAATGCGGGGTATTTGGCGCGATCAATGCCTCCGATGCGGCCGCCGCAACGGCTTTGGGCCTTCACGCGTTGCAGCATCGCGGGCAGGAAGCCGCCGGGATCACCAGCTTTGACGGTCACGAGTTTTACTCGCGCCGGGGGCTTGGCCATGTTGCCGAAAATTTCTCCTCACCCGAGGCCATCGCCGAATTGCCCGGCCACATGGCGGCAGGCCATGTGCGTTATTCCACCACCGGCGGATCGGGCCTGCGCAACGTCCAGCCGCTTTATGCCGAACTGGCCAGCGGCGGGTTCGCGGTGGCGCACAACGGCAATATCTCCAACGCGATGATGCTGCGCACCGATCTGGTGAACAAGGGTTCGATCTTTCAATCGACCTCCGATACCGAAGTGATCATCCACCTCGTCGCCACCAGTCGTTATCCCACCATTGCCGACCGGCTGGTTGACGCGCTGCGGCTGGTCGAAGGCGCCTATGCGCTGATCGTGATGACGCCTGAAGGCATGATCGCCTGCCGTGACCCGCTGGGTATTCGTCCGCTGGTGATGGGCCGGATGGGAGAGACGATCCTGTTTGCCAGCGAAACCGTCGCCTTCGATGTGGTTGGCGGCGAATTCATCCGCGAAGTTGAACCGGGCGAGTTGGTGCTGGTCGATTTCTCCGGCGAAATTACCAGTGTGCGCCCGTTTGGCAGACCGCAGCCGCGCCCGTGCATCTTTGAACACGTCTATTTCAGCCGCCCCGACAGCGTATTTGCCGGGCGCAGCGTTTACGAAGCGCGCAAGGCGATCGGCACCCAGCTGGCATTGGAAGCCCCGTGCGATGCCGATCTGGTGGTGCCGGTGCCCGATAGCGGCGTGCCGGCCGCAATCGGCTTTGCACAAGCTTCGGGCCTGCCGTTTGAACTCGGCATCATCCGTTCGCACTATGTCGGGCGCACCTTCATTCAACCGTCTGACGGTGCGCGCCATTCGGGGGTCAAGCGCAAGCACAACGCCAACCGCGCGCTGGTGGCGGGCAAGCGGATCGTGTTGATCGACGATTCGATTGTGCGCGGCACCACCAGCATGAAAATCGTCGAGATGATGCGCGAAGCTGGCGCCACCGAAGTGCATTTCCGCGTCGCCAGCCCGCCGACTGCGCATTCGTGTTTCTACGGGGTCGATACGCCGGAACGTTCCAAACTGCTCGCCGCGCGGATGGATCTGGAACCGATGCGCGAATTCATCAAGGCTGACAGCCTCGCCTTTGTGTCGATTGACGGATTGTACCGCGCAGTCGGTTCGCAAAATCGCAATGCCGCCTGCCCGCAATTCTGCGACGCTTGCTTCTCGGGCGATTACCCCACCGCGCTGACTGACCTGACGCAGGCCGAAAACAAGGCTGCCGAACTTCCCTTTGCCGATCCGAAAGCCGCCTGACCTTATGACCGAGACGACAAAACCGCTATCCGGGCGCACCGCGCTTGTCACAGGCGCAAGCCGCGGGATCGGCGCTGCCACTGCCAAGGCGCTGGCCGAGGCTGGTGCGCACGTGATTCTGGTGGCGCGCAAGGTCAAGGCACTGGAAGCGGTCGAGGATGAGATTCACGCTTTCGGCGGCACCTCAACCATCGCGCCGCTCGATCTGATGGAGCCCGATGCGGTCACGCGGCTGGCGGGTGCGATTGCCGGACGCTGGAACACGCTCGACATTATGGTGCTGGCCGCCGCCTACCTGCCCGAACTGACCCCGCTGGCGCAGGTTGAACCAAAGCAGTTCAATCAGGCATTGCTCACCAACGTGGTCGCCACGCAGGCTCTGATCGCCGGGTTCGATCCGCTGCTGCGCCGGGCCGAGGCAGGCCGCATCATCGGGCTGACCAGCAGCGTCGGCGCTACCCCCCGCCCCTATTGGGGTGCCTATGGATCGACCAAGGCGGCGTTTGAAAACCTGCTTGAAACCTATGCCGCCGAAGTCGAGCGGCTCAGCCCCTTGCGCGTGGCCATCATTGATCCGGGCGCGACCCGCACCGAAATGCGCGCCCGCGCCTATCCGGGCGAAGACCCGCAAACGGTCAAGGCCCCAGAAGTGGTCGCCAACCGTCTGGTTGCGCTGCTTACCCAAGGGTTTGACACGCTCCGCCGCGAACGCATCGGATAGGGCCGCGCCCCGGTTCGGGCGCCACTGCCTGCAAATACCTACCTGGTCGTTAACCCTTTTCGGCAAACGCGTCTTAGGGGATGCGCTGGCATAGCAACCTCTGGACCATCCGACTCTCGAGACCACAGGCTAAGTATACAAGGTTCCCAGTGATGGCGCTTACTTCTGATCCCTACCTTACGGCCGCGCAGGAAGATCGCTGCGCGCCGCGAACACGGTTGACGATCCCGGCGACCTTGCGCGCATCGGGCGGGCGCGCCTTTCAGAGCGTGGTGCATGACCTGTCGATTTCCGGCTTTTCCGCCGCGTCGATCAACCGGATGCACGAAGGCCAGATGTGCTGGCTGACATTGCCGGGGCTCGAATCGCTGCAGGCCGAGGTCGTGTGGTGGGATAACTGCATCGTCGGCTGCGCCTTTTCGGAACTGCTCAGCCCGATCGTGCACGACAATATCCTGCAACGTTACAGCAATATAGGCGTGTACCGGCAGGTGATCTGATCGGGCCGGGTCTGAAGGTTATTCCAGGCTCTCGGCAATTTTGGCCGCCACCGCGCGGGCTTGATTGCGCGCTTCGCTGGAGGTCGCCGTCGGCCAATTGCTGACCACCGCCATCACCAGCTTTTTATCCGGCACCAGCGTGATGGCCTGCCCGAAAATCCCCTGCGCGCCGTAATTGCCGCCGGGATAGGTCCACCACTGGTAGCCATAGCCAAAGCCCGGCGCATCAGGGCCGAAATCGACCTGCGGCTTGCCCGCCTCGGCAAACCAGCCTTCGGGAACTGTGTCTTTGCCGCCTTCAAGCGCGAACTGGCCCATCCGCGCATAATCCGACAGCCGCAGCGATAGGCAGCACCCGCCGATATTGCCGCCGCGCGGATCAACCATCCAGAACATGCCCCCGGCAAAGCCCGCCGGTTCAACAATCTTGGCCCGCGCATATTCGGCCAGCGGCATCCCGACCGCGTTTTCAACCAGCACGCCGATCAGGTTGGTCTCACCAGTTTTATAAACCCACTTTTCGCCCGCCGGTGCCTCGCGCGGGAGTGCCTTCATCTGGGCGACCACCGCATCGGGGCCATGGTCGACCACGAACCGGGCCATCTGCGCGACATCGGAATTGGGATCGGTGTAATTCTCGTTCCAGGCGACCCCGCTGGTCATGGTGGCGAGTTGGCGCACGCTCACGCCTTCATAGGCTGAACCGGCGAGGTCAGGAATATACTGCGTCACCGGATCATCAAGGCTGGTGATAAACCCGTCCTTGATCGCGGCACCCAACAACGTCGAAGTAAAGCTCTTGGCGACCGAAAAACTGGTCCAGCGATCCTTGGGGCCAAGGCCGAGAGCATAGCTTTCATACCGCACCTTGCCATCAACCAGCACCATGATCCCGGCGGCATTGGTATCCTTCATCAACGCCTTCAGATCGGCCTGCAATGCGGGGCTGAACGGCGCGCCTTTCGGCAAGATGCGCGGCGTGCGCGCGGCGGGCACTTCGTGGCCGGCGAACCATTGCTCCATCGCGCGGAAGCGTTTGCTGCGCTGGTCATCGTTCCAGAACAATATCTGCAAATCGGCTTGGTCGCGCGGCGGCGGTTGGGTGATCGGCGCGGTGAGCGGAGGCGGCGGGGCAACAGCCGATTCGCCGCCAATTGTGCCGGTGCATCCCGCCAGCAATGCAGCGAGCGCGCCGCCTGAAACCAAACGCGAAATCCGCTGTGCGCCGCCCATCATCATATCCCTTTCATGCATTTATACGCAGTGCATAGGCGGGGGAAGGCGGCGTGGGCAAGCCCTGTGGGGCTTCCTCCCCTCACCCGCCCTTCATCGCCTGCAACGCCGCCAGCGCCCGTTCGCGCGCGGCGCGGTGCGCGATGATCTTGCGCGGATAGCCCGCCGGTCGCCTTCCAAACTCCTCGGGATCGTGGATATAGGGCGCATCCAGCGCGACGAGTTCGGGCACATAGGTGCGGATATAACGCGCGGCGTCGAACTTCTCAGACTGGCTGAGCGGGGCCATGATCCGGCTGAACATATTGGAATCCACCCCCGTCCCCGCCGTCCACTGCCAGTTGGTGGCGTTCGAGGCATAATCGGCATCGACCAGCGTGTCCCAGAACCACTTTTCGCCTTCGCGCCAGTCGATCAGCAGGTGCTTGATCAGGAAGCTGGCAGTGATCATCCGCACGCGGTTGTGCATCCACCCGGTCTGCCACAATTGGCGCATCCCGGCATCGACGATCGGGTATCCGGTGCGGCCTTCCTTCCACGCTTTGAGGTCGCGGGCCGCAGCATCGTCCGTCGAGGGATCGCGCCACGGGAAGCGGTCGAAATCCTCGCGGTAATTCTTCGAGGCGTATGCAGGGAATTGCAGGATCGCGTTCTGTGCATAGTCGCGCCAGATCAGTTCGCCTTCAAAAGTGCGCCAGCCATCCGAGCGCTTGTGTTGAAAGCGGTGCCACACCTGAACGGGCGAAATCTCGCCGAAATGCAGGTGGGGGGAGAGGCGCGAGACTTTGTCGACGCTGGGGAAATTGCGCTTGTCGTCGTAATCGTCGACGTGGGTTTCCCACCAGTTGAGGCGTTCTTGCGCGGCGGCCTCTCCCACCTGCCAGAAATCACGCATCCCCCCTGCCCAGTCGGGCTTGGCCGGGAGCAAGTTCCATGATGCGAGGTCGTCGGACGCGGGCCAGTTATCCGGCGCGCTTAGTGTTTCGGGTGCAGGCAATTCATCGCGCGGGGGGAACTCTGCGCGCACCGCACGGCTGAACGGGGTGTAGATCTTGTACTGCCCGCCCGTCCCGGTGGTGATGCTGCCAGGCGGCATCAGATAATTGCCGTCGTAAAGTTGCAGGTTGAGGCGTTCGGCCAGCCGCCCTTGCGCTTTCCTCCACCACGGTTCGTAGTGGCGATTGGCGTGGATGGTGGCCGCGCCGATTTCCTCGGCGACTTTGCAAAGCTCCTCCACCGCATCGCCGCGCCGCAGGATCAGCTTGCTCCCGCGTGCTTCAAGGCTGTGGGCAAGGCTCGCCAGCGAATGATGCAGCCACCAGCGCGACGCGCCGCCATAGGCGTGATGCCTGGGCGCCGCATCATCGAGCACATAGACGCACACCACCGGCCCGGAAGCCTTCGTGGCGTGATAGAGCGCTGGGTTATCGGCAAGGCGCAAATCGCGCCGCAGCCATACGAGTTGGGTCATGTGTTTCTCTGATCAGTTCTTCCCCACCAACGCCGTCATACTGAACTTGTTTCAGCATCCATTCTGCAATTGTGGACAGCAGTGAGTGCGGAAAAATGGATCCTGAAACAAGTTCAGGATGACGGATTAGGGTAGTTCCTCGCACTCCACATCCGGCAACGCCACCGAGAACCGGTCACGCGCGCCGATCGTCTAATCGATAATCCAGCAACCTCCCGGAAGCGCAACCGCGAAACGGTCTTTCACGCGCTCATCGGTAAATCGGGCATCACCGATCCAAAACTCACCGCCATTGCGTTTATGAACGTAGGGCGCTCTTGACCAGAACAGGAAAGCATCGATCTGTGGGTCTGCTTTACGCGCCTTTTCGAGGTCACATCCAGCAACGTCGTAGCCATCCAGCCACGGATCGTGTCCAGGCGTTGCAACATACCATTGGCCATATGTGGGATTGCCGACCAGCTTCTCGCGCTGCCAGAAAGCAAATGGAACCGGCGCAGCAATAGCTATGACATCGGTTCGCTCACTTTCGTACAATAGCGATCGTTCGACTGAAGCCGTGATCGCCCCGTTTACCCCGATATACGCCAACCCCACCGCAATCCCCACCCGCGCAGGCCGCATCCACTCGCCCCGCGCCTTCTCCCGCCGCCGCGACCACCACACGCTGCCGATCAGCAGCGCCCACAGCCATACGTCGATAATAAACAGCGTATCGCCGTAGAACCATTGCGACGAAAACGGCTCCAGCAGCCGGATGCCGTAAACGTTGAGCCAGTCCAGCGCCGGGTGGGTAAGGCAACCGATAAACGCCATCGCATAGAGCCAGCCGAACCGCACTGGCAGCCGCCCCTCGGGCCGAGTCCCGCGCTTGGTCTGCCAGCGGTCAAAACCCCACAGCAGCCCCGCCAATATCAACGGCAGCAGCACCAGCGCGGGCGGGCCGTGGGTGAAGCCGCGGCGGAAAGCGAGGTGTTCGGTGCCTTCCAGCCAGAAAAAACACGCCGCGTCCACATCGGGCAGGTTCGCGCCGATGATCAGCGCAGGCATGGCAAGGCCGGTGGTGCGCTTCAGCCCCGCCTGCCCCAGCACCGCGCCGACAAGGCTATGTGTCAGATTGTCCATGACTTCGCTGGCTAGCGACGCGCGGACGGCAAGGGAACTGCAAATGCGCTTGGAAAACTGCCCCGCCCTCGCCTATCGCAGCGCCAAAGCAATTCCAGGAGAGAACCGCAATGACCGATCACTCTGATAGTTCTGGCCCATACATCCGCCCCGACATGAAGGGCTTCCTAGACATGATGGCGGCAGTGAACGGGCCAAAGCTTGCTGATTTGTCGCTGGAGGAGGCACGCGCGTCCTATCAGGCGATGCACAACATCGCTGACCGCCCGGCGCGCGATCTTGCCGTGATCCGCGACCTTTCCTGCCCCGGCCCGGCTGGCGACATCCCGCTGCGGCTCTACGATGCACGTGAGAGCCGCGACGAAGCCTCACCGGTGGTGGTATTCTTCCACGGCGGCGGGTTCGTGATCGGTGATTTGGACACGCACCACGCGCTCTGCACCGAAATTGCGGCGCTGATCGATCTGCCGCTGGTGGCGGTGGATTATGCCCTCGCACCCGAAGCGCCCTTCCCCGCTGCGATCCTCGATTGCGAGGCGGCGGCGCGGTGGGTGGCGGGCAGTCCTGCCGAATTGGGCCGCCAAGCCTCCGGCATCATCACCATCGGGGACAGCGCGGGCGGAAATGCCGCCGTGGTCGTCAGCCAGATGCTGGGCGCGAACCCCGCCGCCGTGTCGGTGGTGCTGCAAGTGCCGATCTTCCCGCTGGTTGCTGATGCCAATGGATCGGCCAGCATGGCGGCTTTTTCCGAAGGTTTCCTGCTGACGGCCGACACGATGGGCTTTTTCGATGCGGCCTACGGTGCTGACCGCAGCGACCCGCGTGGCTTCCCGATCCTGTCCGACCACAGCGCCGCCCCGCCCACCATCGTCGCTACCGCCAGCCTCGATCCGATCCGCGATTCGGGCCGCGCATATGCGAAAGCGCTAGTCGATGCGGGGCGCGACGTGGTGTTTCTTGAAATGCGCGGGGTGACGCATTCCTTCACCAACCTGCGCGGCGCAGTGCCAAGCACGCAAGCCGATCTGGAACGCATCATCGCCGCGATGCAGTTCATGCTGGCAAACCCGGCATGAAGACGGACAATCTACCCTATCGCCCCTGCGCGGGCTTCATGCTGGTCAACGCCGAAGGGCTGGTGTTTGTGGGTGAGCGCATCGACGCATCGGCGCACGGGTTCTGGCAGATGCCGCAAGGCGGGATCGATCCGGGCGAAGACACGCGCGCTGCCGCCTTGCGCGAACTGGCGGAGGAAACCGGGATCGGGCCGCATCTGGTCGAAGTGATCGCTCCGGCCTCACGCCCGTTATTCTACGACCTGCCGCCCGAATTGCTGGGCAAGCTGTGGAAGGGCAAATATCGCGGGCAGGAACAATACTGGTTCCTTGGGCGGTTCCTTGGCACCGATGCGGATATCGATCTGGAAGCGCACGATTCGCCCGAATTCAACGCCTATCGCTGGGTCGAGATCGAAACGCTGCCCGATCTGATCATCCCGTTCAAACGCGATGTTTACGCCGCGCTGGTGGCGGAGTTTCTGCCGCTGATCTAAGCTGTCAGTTGCTGACCGCTGCGCCTTCAGCCGCGCTGTCGGCTGCCAGCCGTGCTGCCGGAACCCCGCGCGCGATGGTGCCTTGCAGCGCCACGGTTTCGGGGCAATTATCGCCGCACAGGCTTTGCAGCGTGGCAAGATTGCGCTTGGCCTTTTCCAGCGCTCCCTTTTCCACCAAGGCCGCGCCTTCGCCTGAAATTGCGGCGAAATTGCCCGGATCACGTTCGAGCGCTTCGCGGTAATAGTGGATCGCCTTGCCCTGAAGCCCGCTTTGGCGCGCGGCTTCGGCAAGGTCGATGAAGATCGGGGTGTAGCCCGGATCCACCGCCAGCGCGGCCTCAAACGCGTCAATCGCGGCCTGCGTTTCGCCCGCCTGCAACGCCGCCTGTCCCTGCGCCACCAACGCCGCTGCGCGCGCATCGGGAGTGCCTGACCCGGCGAACGTCACGCTCGCCGTCATGGCCAGACACAGCGAAAGGGCGGCAGCAGCAGGCGCAAAACGCATCAAAAGCTCCTTCAATGCTTTGGACCGGGAACCGGAAGGTTGGGTCATAGCATTGGAGACTATCACGGTGAACGCAAGCAGGCGATGAAAAATCCATCCGTACCATCATGGAGCGGATCGAGCCGGTGGCCTACCCCGTGCGCGCGGCCTAATGGCAGCGGCAATGGTTCGGCCTGCCAACCGGGATGGCGTGCCAGAAACGCGGTGATCCGGTCTGTCCCCTCGGCATCGAGCACCGAGCAGGTGACGAACACAAGCGAACCGCCGGGCCGCACCAGATAGGAGCCGACATCCAGCACATGATCCTGCAAGGCATTGAGCCGTTTGAGTTCAGCCTGATCGAGCCGCCAGCGCCCTTCGGGACTGCGCCGCCACGTTCCGCTGCCCGAACATGGGGCATCCACCAGCACGTGATCAGCCTTGCCCGCCCAATCGCCCAGCGCGCGCATTTCGCGGGTGGGATCGAGCAGCACGATGTGATCGATTGCTGCGCCCGCCCGCTGCGCACGCGGAGCAAGGTTGCCCAGCCGCCGCTTGTCGGTATCGGCGGCAATAATGCTCGCCGCATTGCCCAACCGCGCTGCCAGCGCCAGCGTTTTGCCGCCGCCGCCTGCGCACAGATCGATGATCGTGTCGCCCGCCTGCACGGGCAGGGCATCGATGATCAGCTGACTGCCGTGATCCTGCACCTCGATCAGCCCTGCGGCATAGGCATCCCACTGTTCGACCTGCGTGCCGGACGCGAACCGCAGCGCCTGCGCGGCGGCGAGTGGCTCGCCTGCTTCGGGCAATGCGATCATGCCGCGATCAGCCTTGAGCGCGTTGACCCGGATATCAAGCGGTGCGCGGTCGAGCAGCGCGGCAATCTCTGGCCCGCCCAGCCCCGAAGCACGCAGCGCCGCCACCAACCATTTGGGCGCCAGGCCGGTTTTGGCCACCAGCTCCCCCTCGGCTTTGGGCGCGGGGCCGTGGGGCGATCCATCGAACAAATCCGCAATCGCAGCGTCCTGCCCCGCGACCGCCAGCATCGCCGCGCGCCCGTTTTCGGGCACCGGGCCGCACAGGCGGATCGCCTGATACACCAGATCGCGCACCGCGCGCCGGTCTTTCGATCCGGCATAGCGACGGGTGCGGAAATATTCGGCGATAATGCGGTCAGCCGGCGCGCCTTTGCCGCGCGCAGCGGTGATGACCGTATCGAGCAGATCGATGGCTGCCTGCACCCTTGCGGCGGGGGTCATGACCGATGTGAATCCCCGCGCAGGCGGGGATCTCTCGCAATATCGCACTTAACCGACGGAGGTCCCCGCCTGCGCGGGGACTCGCCACAGGGCTGCGAAAGATTAACGTGTGGGATAATTGGGTGCCTCTCGGGTAATGGCGACATCGTGCACATGGCTTTCAGACAGCCCGGCATTGGTGATCCGCACGAACTGTGCGCGCTTCTGCAAATCGGCAATCGTGGCTGATCCGGTATAGCCCATCGCCGCCTTGATCCCGCCAACCAGTTGGTGGACGACATTCGCGGCGGAGCCTTTGAACGGCACCTGGCCTTCGATCCCTTCGGGCACCAGTTTCAATGCCGAAACATCCTGCTGGAAATAACGGTCAGCACTGCCGCGCGCCATCGCGCCGACGCTGCCCATCCCGCGATAGCTCTTGTAGCTGCGCCCCTGAAACAGGAAGGTTTCGCCGGGGCTTTCAGCAGTGCCCGCCAGCATCGATCCGATCATCACGCTGGAAGCGCCCGCCGCCAGCGCCTTGGCCGCATCGCCGCTGGTGCGCAGGCCGCCATCGGCGATCACCGGCACGCCCGATTTGGCGGCCTCGGCGGCGCTTTCCAGAATCGCGGTGAGCTGCGGCACGCCAACGCCGGCGACCACGCGGGTGGTGCAAATCGATCCCGGCCCGATCCCGACCTTGACCGCATCGGTGCCTGCATCGATCAGCGAACGCGTGGCTTCGGCGGTGGCGACATTGCCCGCGATCACCTGCACCGCGTTCGACAGCTTCTTTACGCGTTCAACTGCACGCGCGACTTCGACATTATGGCCGTGCGCAGTGTCGATCACGATCACGTCAACCTCGGCATCGACCAGCGCTTCGGTGCGGGCGAACCCGGCATCGCCCACCGTAGTCGCCGCCGCCACGCGCAGGCGCCCGGCGGCGTCCTTGGTCGCGTTGGGGTAATTCACCGCCTTTTCGATATCCTTGACCGTGATGAGGCCGATGCAACGGAACGCATCATCCACCACCAGCAGCTTTTCAATCCGCCGCGCGTGGAGCAACCGGCGCGCTTCCTCCTGCCCGGTGCCGAGCGGCACGGTGGCGAGGTTTTCGGTGGTCATCAACTCACGCACCGGCTGCGCGGGGTTTTCGGCAAAGCGCACGTCGCGGTTGGTGAGGATGCCGACCAGCTTGCCATCGCGATCCGTCACCGGAATGCCGCTGATCCGGTGTTGCTGCATCAACGCCTGCGCATCGCCCAGCGTCGCATCGGGGCCGATGGTGATCGGGTTGACCACCATCCCGCTTTCAAACCGCTTGACCGCACGCACCGCGGCGCATTGCGCGTCAATATCCAGATTGCGGTGCAACACACCGATGCCACCCAGTTGCGCCATTGCAATCGCCATGTCCGCCTCTGTCACGGTGTCCATCGCCGATGACAGCACCGGGATATTGAGCGCGATGTCGCGCGTCAGCCGGGTCGAGGTATCGGCCATGCTGGGCAAGATGCTGCTTTGCGCCGGGCGGAGCAGCACGTCATCAAAGGTCAGGCCGAGCGGGATATCCATATGCGCCACTTTCTTCAGGATCGCAGGGGTCAGCGGGAGAGGGGGAATCGTGGCGGCCCATGTAACCGCACTTGGCGCAATAGGCTAGGGCTGGTCATCTGCCACTGGCTGATAGCGCGCCGGATCGGCCAGCAGGCGGATCAACCCTTCGTGCAGCAACAGGTCGTCAATCGCCCCGCCCAGCTCGATTTGTGCCGTATCATCCGACGGGCGATGGTATCGGCTGTCAAGGAACGGTCGCAGGATCGCGCGGCTGCCATAACTGCTCGACAGCAGCACCGCCGGCACGCCGTTTTGCTGCAACGCCCAGCCATCGTGGCGCTGAATAAAGCTGTCAGCCAAGTCCTGTTCGCCCAGTTCGCGCCCACTGCGCGCCAGATAGTCGAGGATCACCTGATCCAGCAGCGTCTGCCCGCGCCCGATAAAACCCACCGGGCTGGCTTCTGTTGCGATGGCTACCATGTCGAAATTGAACGCGGCGATGATAGAGCCGAGCGGCAACGGCGCGGCCTTGGCGAATGCCCGCGCGCCCAGCAGGCCGCCTTCTTCAGCGGTTGTCGCCAGCACGTAAATATCGCGGCCCAGCGGCCCGCCAGCCTTCAACCGCCGCGCCAGTTCGAGCATTGCGGCAAGCCCGCTGGCATTATCCGCCGCGCCATTGCAGATATGATCGACCTCTTCGGGTGGACGGCATTCGCCCAGATGATCCCAATGCGCCAGCAGCAGAATTGCGCCCGCCCCCGGCGCGCCACCCGGTATCCTGCCCACCAGATTGCTGGAGGTGAATTCGCGGCGCTCTGCACTCGCCTGCAACGTGATTGCCAGATTGATCTCCAGCGGGGCGAAATCCGGCGCTTGGGCATCTGCCTTGTAGCTCTCCCAGCGATGCGCCCCCACCGCCTCTGCCAGCGCGGCATCGGTGACATAGGCTGACAATGTGTCCTGATCCTCGCTGGCGAGTTGCAACCTTTCGCGCGATCCGGCCATGCGCACGCGGGTGAGCGCACCGGCATCGGGCAGCACGGTGACGACCGCGGTCGCCCGCTGCGCGAACAGGGCCGCGCGCCGTGCGGCATCGCGGCCCGGATCGGCGAGCATCACCGCCACCGCGCCCGCCATCGCATCGCCCAGCACTGATCCATCGCCGTAGCCGACAAACACCACCGGCACCCCCGTGCCCGGCCCGCTGGCGGCAAGCGCGCGGCGGCGCGGCGTGAACACGGCGGCGTCCGTTTCCGGCACGGTTACGCTACTGCGCCCCTGTGTCAGGGTCAGGCTGCCGGTGAACGGGCGGGTGGACACCAGATCGACCGGCATCCGCCAGTACGAACCCGGATCATTGGTGCCCGATACCAGCCCCACCTCGCCCATGCGTCGTTCAAGAAAAGCGAGCGTCTTGTCCTCACCCGGTGTGCCCGGTTTGCGCCCGCCGAATTCGTCGCTCGCCAGCACGGCGATATCAGCCATCAACCGCTGTTCGATTGCGGCGCGTTCGGCCAGCGGAGCACTGGTAATCGGCGCAAGCGCGCAGGCGGTCAGCGTCAGGCTGACCAGAACCGCCAGAAAAAGCCGGGCGGGCGCGCCAATCATCCGGCGGTCCACCCCCCGTCGATGCTGTAATTGGCGCCGGTAATGTTGCGCGCGGCATCGCCGCACAGGAACAGCGCCAGCGAGGCGACATCTTCGGGCTGGACGAAGCTTTTGGTCGGCTGCTTCGCCAGCAACACATCATTGATCACCTGGTCGCGGGTCATCCCGCGCGCGGCCATTGTGTCGGGGATCTGGCCTTCGACCAGCGGCGTCCAGACATAGCCGGGGCTGATGCAATTGGCGGTGATGCCGTGCGTGGCAAGTTCCAGTGCGATGCTTTTGGTAAAGCCCGCCATGGCGTGTTTCGCCGCAACATAGGCGCTTTTGAACGGCGAGGCGGTGAGCGAATGCGCGCTGGCGGTGGCGATGATACGGCCCCAGCCTTTCGCCTTCATCCCCGGCACGGCAAGCCGCGTGGTATGAAACGCCGCCGAAAGGTTCAGCGCCAGTATCGCATCCCACTTTTCCGGCGGAAATTCCTCAACCGGGGCGACGTGCTGCATCCCGGCATTATTGACGAGGATATCAATCGGGCCGATATCTGCCATCATCTGCGCGATGGCCGCCGGATCAAGCAGGTTCGCGCCATTATAGATCGCGCCCAGTTCTTCGCACAGGCGCGCGATTTCCTCCGCATCGCCCAGCCCGTTGAGGATCACTTCGGCCCCTTGCGCCGCCAACGCACGGGCAATCGCCAGACCGATGCCAGAGGTTGAGCCAGTAACCAGTGCACGCTTTTCCTTGAGCATTCGCCGCATCTCCTGCACGTTCGGGCTATTCACGTTCGCTTTTGCCGCCCGAAAAGCGGCTGTCCAGCAAATTGCTTAAAGCGGCGCGCGATGGGGGAGGATTCTGGATGCGGTTGGGCCCTTTTGACACTTCACGGATCAATGTTCGATCCAGCAGCGCGGGCGGCGGTGGCGGCGCGCGCCGTGCGGGCGGGGTCGGCTGCGGCACATTGGCGATTGCGCTGATTGGCGCGGTGGTATTCGGGCTTGATCCGATGGACACCATCGGCCTGGTTGAAGGCGTGCAGCAGCAGGCCCGCCCGGCGCAAAGCGGCAGCGGCGGCAGCGACGATCTGACCGAAGCCGAAGTCTGCGCCAGCAGCGCCTATGCCACCGAAGCCTGCAACGCTCTCACCAGCCTCAATACCACATGGGAAGCAGCGTTTGGCCGCGCCGGAATCCCGTTCGAACAGCCGTTCCTCGATCTTTACCGCGATGGCCGGGTGGCAACCGATGGCTGCGGCAGCGCCACCTCTGCCGCAGGGCCGTTCTACTGCCCGGCGGACAAGGGCATCTATATCGACACCAGTTTTTACGATCAGCTCGCGCAGATGGCTGGCACCGGGGGCGATTTTGCGCGGCTTTATGTGATCGCGCATGAATATGGCCACCACATCCAGACCATCACCGGACTTTCCCCGCAGGTGCGATCCGCGCAGCAACGCAGCCCGTCGCAGGCCAATCAATTGCAGGTGGCGATGGAATTGCAGGCCGATTGCTATGCCGGAATGTGGGCGGGCCGCAATCGCAACCTAATCGAACCGGGCGATCTGGAAGAAGGGTTGAAAGCCGCCAGCGCGATCGGCGATGATACCTTGATGCGCAATGCGGGGCAGCGCATAAACCCTGAAAGCTTCACCCACGGCACCAGCCGCCAGAGGATGCAAGCGATCAAACTAGGATTGGAAAGTCGCAATGATGATGCCTGCGATGTGTTCTTCGAAGCGGGTTAGGCCGTTCGCGCTGCTGGCCGGGACTGCGCTGATGGCCACCCCGGCGGCGGCGCAGGTGGTGCCCGAGCCTGATACCACCGAAGTTGCCAAAACACCCTTGCGCGATTTCAACATCGCATCGCGCGACATTCCTGAAGTGTTGCGCGTTGCCGAGCGCAATCCCTATGCCACCGCAGGACTGGATCGTTGCGATCTCATGGTCCACGAAATCGCCGCCTTGGATCAAGTGCTCGGCGCGGATTATGACATTGCCGTGGATGATGGCAAAGGCGGCCTCAACAAAGGGCGCATCGGTCAAAGCGTGGTCGGATCGATCATCCCGTTTCGCGGCGTCGTGCGCGAAGTAACCGGCGCCGCTGACGCCGAGCGCGGGCTGCGCGCCGCCTATACGGCGGGCATGGTGCGGCGCGCATTCCTAAAAGGCTGGGGTCTGGGGCGCGGCTGCGACTATCCGGCGCGGCCGAAGCCTGAAACCGGCGCAGGAGAATAGGCCCGGCCCCTCTACGGAGCCAGGCCTTCTGTCAATGTTGTTGGCAGCCGATAAGCCCGATCAATACACCCGCGCCTTAGGCTCGATATAGGCGATATCATCGGTCAGCGTGTATTCGTGCACCGGGCGGTAATCGATCCGCACCTGTCCGCCCGAACCGCCCCAACCGTCAAACCACGCCACGGTGTGCTTCATCCATTCAGCGTCGTTGCGATCGGGGAAGTCGTCACGCGCATGGGCACCGCGGCTTTCCTTGCGCGCCATCGCGCCATTGATCGTCACCGTGGCCTGCGCCATCAGGTTATCAAGCTCAAGCGTTTCGATCAGATCACTGTTCCAGATCAGCGAGCGATCCGTAATGCTGATATCGTCCATCCGCCGATAGGCCGCAGCAAGCTTTTCCACGCCCTGTTCGAGTATGTCCTGCTTGCGGAATACGGCACAATGCGCCTGCATCGCCTGCTGCATTTCCACCCGCACCTGGGCCGTGGGTGATCCACCCTTGGCGTGGCGGAAGTGATCGAGCCGGGTGAGCGCGAAATCAGCCGAATCCTTCGCCAGTTCGGCATGCGCAACCCCGGCCTTGACCGTTTCTTTCAGCCGATGGGCGGTGGCCCGGCCAAACACCACCAGATCGATCAGCGAATTCGAACCCAGCCGGTTGGCACCGTGCACCGACACGCAGGCTGCCTCGCCCACCGCAAACAGGCCGGGCACCGTCGCATCGGGATTACCCGGAGTGGGGTTAATCACCTCCCCATGATAATTGGTCGGGATCCCGCCCATGTTGTAATGCACCGTCGGGCTGACCGGCAACGGTTCGCGGGTCAAATCGACGCCCGCAAAAATCTTGCCGGTTTCGGTGATTCCCGGCAGCCGTTCGGCCAGCACCTTGGGATCAATATGATCAAGGTGCAGATGGATATGGTCGCCATTGGCACCAACCCCGCGCCCTTCGAGCATTTCCACCGTCATCGCGCGCGAAACCACATCGCGACTGGCGAGATCCTTGGCCGAAGGGGCATAGCGTTCCATGAACCGCTCGCCTTCGGAGTTGGTAAGGTAGCCGCCTTCGCCGCGCGCACCTTCGGTTATCAGCATGCCCGCGCCATAGACCCCGGTGGGGTGGAACTGCACGAATTCCATGTCCTGCAACGGCAGGCCTGCACGCGCCACCATTCCGCCGCCGTCGCCGGTGCAGGTATGCGCGCCGGTGCAAGTGAAATAGGCGCGGCCATATCCGCCCGTCGCCAGCACCACGGCATGGCTGCGGAAACGGTGGATCGTGCCATCATCAAGACATTGCGCGATCACCCCGCGGCACGCGCCATTTTCCATGATCAGATCGAGCGCGAAATATTCGATGAAGAAATCGGCGTCGTGCTTCAGGCTCTGCTGATAGAGCGTGTGGAGCATGGCGTGCCCGGTGCGGTCGGCTGCGGCACAGGTGCGCTGCGCGGGCGGGCCTTCACCCATGTTCTGCATCATCCCGCCGAACGGGCGTTGGTAAATCTTGCCTTCTTCGGTGCGGGTAAACGGCATCCCGGCATGTTCCAGCTCGTACACCGCATTGGGCGCTTCGCGCACCAGATATTCGATCGCGTCCTGATCGCCCAGCCAGTCTGACCCTTTGACCGTGTCATACATGTGCCAGGTCCAGTGATCGGGCGAATTGTTGCCCAGCGATGCCGCGATCCCGCCCTGCGCCGCAACCGTGTGTGAACGGGTGGGGAACACCTTGGTGATATTCGCGGTCTTGAGTCCCGCTTCCGCCGCGCCCATCGTCGCGCGTAGGCCAGAACCGCCCGCGCCCACCACCACCACATCATAGGTGTGGTCGATGATCTTATAAGCGCCCCTCAGGTGCGAAGCCGAGCCGGTTTCGCTTGCTGCTGCTGTCGTAGCCATCAGGCCTGACCTCCAAATGCGAGTGCGGCAACGCTGAAAATGGCAAAAGCGCCGCCGCCGAAAATTGCGAGATTGAGCGCGACAAGCGCCCCGAACTTGGTGCCAGCGTTGTGGACATAATCCTCGATCAGCACCTGCAGGCCGAGCCGTGCGTGCCAGAACAGGCTGATCACCAGCAGGATCATCGGCACCGCCGCCACCGGCTGCGAAAGCCACTTGGCGACGCTGGAATAGCCATAATCGCCGAGCATCACGAAGCTGACCAGCAGCCAGCTCATCAACACCAAATTGCCGATCGCGGTGAAGCGCTGCACCAGCCAGTGATGCGCGCCGTGGTGCGATGCGCCCAGCCCGCGAACGCGCCCGATGGAAGTTCCGTTACCCATATGCCTGTCTCCTCAGCGCAGCAGGATCAGGGCCCAAAAGCCCGCGGTGAGAAGGATGGCGATCACCGGCGCGGCGATTGACCATAGGCGATTGGTATCGAGTTCATAGCCCGCGCCGATATCAAGCACGAAATGGCGCAGCCCGCTCATCATGTGATTGAAGAACGCCCATGACAGGCCGACCAGCACCACCATGCCGACAGGCGATCCCATGATCGACTGGAAGCTGGCATAGGCCGCAGGCCCGCTCGCCAGCGCGCCCAGCCACCACACCAGCACGCCAAGGCCGACCAGCGCCAAGCCGTCACCCGTGGCGCGGTGGAGGATTGATATCAGCATATGCGGCCCCCAGCGCCACACCTGCAAATGGGGAGAAAGCGGTCTTTGGCTCATGATGATCCCGTCTGGTCGATGGATTTTGTCATCCCACTAAGCATCGCTATCGCTTGAAGCAAGCGGCGAGCGGTGGACACAGCTTGCAAAGTTTCGGATAGGCACTTGCATGGGACACATTCTTGTAACCGGATCAAGCCGCGGAATTGGCAAGGCGGCACTCGAATCATTGGCAGCAAAGGGCGTGCCGGTGATCGGCCATGCCTCACGCCCGCAACCCGCTGCGCCGGGCGCTCCGCCGATCATCGCCGCCGATTTCGGTGATCCGCTGGCCGTCCAATCGCTGTGGGAAGCGGCGCTGGAACTGGCGGGCGGGAAAATTGACGCGGTCGTTAACAATGCCGGGCGGTTCGAGGCCAACCGGCTCGACCGATCGGACATCGAATGGCTGGATGCTTGGGAAGATACCTTGCGGGTAAACCTCACCGCCGCGGCCCAGCTTTCGCGGCTAGCGGTGCTGCATTGGCAGGCGCGCGGTTTTGCAGGGCGTCTGGTTCATGTGGCGAGCCGCGCGGCCTATCGCGGGGATTCGCCGGCGCATTGGCACTATGCGGCGGCCAAAAGCGGGATGGTGGCAATGCACAAGACCATCGCGCGCGCCTATGCTGCGGACGGCATCCTCAGCTTCGCGATTACGCCGGGGTTCACCGATACCAGCATGGCCGATGATTACCTCGCCAGTCGCGGCGGGCCGGGATTGCTGGCCGACATTCCGCTGGGCCGGGTGGCGACGCCGGACGAAATCGCCGCGATCATCGCCTTCTGCGCGCTCGATGCCCCCCCAAGCATGACCGGCGCGGTGATCGACGCCAATGGAGCCAGCTTTGTTCGATAAATCCCTCTTCGCTCTGGCCGCGCTCGCAATCGCCGGGTGCGGCGCCAGCATCCCCGCCTCGGACATAACCGCACGGGTCGCGGACGCGCAGCATTCGAGCGACATGGTGCGCTTTGCCTCGGTGTGCGAGGATTGGGACGATTGGGACAAGCCGACAGAGCCGTTCCAGATCCACGGCAACACCTGGTATGTCGGCACCTGCGGGATCGCTGCGATCCTGATCAAGGGCGATGGTGGAGCGGTGCTGATCGACAGCGGCACCAACACAGGCTCCAAAGTGATCGAGGCCAATATCGCGGCACTCGGCTACACAATGCGCGATATGAAGGCATTGCTCGTCAGCCATGAACATTACGACCATGTTGGCGGGATGGCCCGGCTTCAGGGGCTGAGCGGCGCACCGCTATGGGTCGGCGAAGGCGCGGCCGAGGTGATGCGCACCGGCAAGGATCATCCGCGCGATCCGCAAGCGGGGCTGCACGCCGCCATGGCACCGGTCACTGGCACGATCCGCGCAGTCGCAGACGGAGAGGTGCTTGAAACAGCCGGCGTCACCCTCACCGCCATCGCCACCCCCGGCCACACCATCGGCGCGATGAGCTGGCAGTGGGAAAGCTGCACTGCGGGCGGATGCGTGACCATTGTTTATGGTGACAGCCTCTCGCCCGTCAGCGCCGACGAATACCGTTTCACCGATCACCCTGAATATGTCGCGATGTTCCGGCGCGGGATCGCGCGGCTGGCAGGGCTGGAATGCGATATGCTGATCACCCCGCACCCTTCGGCGAGCCAAATGCTTGCCCGCGCCCGCACCGGTTCATTCGAAGGCGGCATGACCTGCGCCGAATATGCCGACAGCAAGACCAAGGCGCTGGATGATCGGCTCGCCAAGGAAGCTGCCAGCCAATGACCACGTGGAAATTGAGCCTCCACGCGCCCAAGACGGTGGTGCAGTCGGCGCTGCTCGCGCATGACAGAATCGACGATTGGGACTTTGAACTGGTGATCGCGGGGCGCGAAGTGGCGGAGGATAGGCCCGACGACTGGGTGCTCGAAGGCTGGTATCCGCGCAAACCCGGCAAGGCGCAGAAAGCCGCACTGACGGGCTTGTTCGCGGGCGTGTCAGAAGGTGGGGCGCCCAAACTCACCGTCGAGGAACTCCCCCCGCAGGACTGGGTGACGCTGAGCCAGCACAATGTCACCCCGATCCGAGCTGGGCGGTTCCACGTCCACACGCCCGATTACCCCGCCGACCCGCAAGCCATCGACTTTGTGATCCCCGCCAGTCAGGCGTTCGGCACCGGGCAGCACCGCACCACCGCCGGTTGCCTTGAAATGCTGGACGCGATCAAGGCGAGCGGCATGGTCGCGCGCAACATTGCCGATATCGGCACCGGCACCGGCTTGCTCGGCTTTGCGGCGCTGGCGCTGTGGCCGCGTGCGCGCATCACCCTTACCGATATCGACGCGGTGTGCGTGCCGGTGGTCGAGGAAAACGCTGCGCTGAACGGCATCCCGCTCGGCCCCCGCGCGGGCGAGGTCGTGATGGTGGTGGCTGACGGGATGGACGATCCGCTGATCAAGGTGCGCGGGGCCTATGACCTGCTGATCGCCAACATCCTCGCCGGGCCGCTGGTCGAACTCGCGCCCGATTTTGCCCGCGCGGTCGCGCCGGGGGGCAGCCTGTTACTCGCCGGATTGCTCGCGGGCGAACAGGAAGCGGCGGTCAGGCGCGCGATGCACCGCGCTGGCTTCCGCATGGCGGCACGGCTGCAACGCGGCGACTGGGCGATATTGTGGCTGCGCAAGCGGCGTTAACCCGCCGCTCACCAGTCCGTTCGTGCTGAGCCTGTCGAAGCACCGTCCTTCCTTGCTGATGGTTCAAAGAAAGTGCAGCCCTTCGACAAGCTCAGGGCGAACGGTTCAGATTTAATGCGCGACTCTCTAACCCGCCGCCCTGACGATCTCAGCCCAGGCCGCCTCGTCGATCACTTCGATGCCGAGCGCGCTCGCTTGTTTCAGTTTGCTGCCTGCACCCGGCCCGGCGACTAGCAGATCGGTTTTCGCGCTGACGCTGCCCGCCGCCTTTGCACCAAGGCGCTCGGCCTGCGCCTTGGCTTCGTCGCGGCTCATGGTTTCCAGCTTGCCGGTGAACACCACGGTCTTGCCCGCAACCCGGCTGGCGATGGTCTTGACCTCGTAACGCGGCGGGGTGACTTGGCTGAGCAGGTCTTCCCACACCGCGACGTTGTGCGGTTCGTGGAAGAAATCGCTCAGCGAATGCGCCACCGTCGCGCCGAATTGATCGCTTACCTTGAACATATCCTTGGCCGCGTGATCCATCCGCTCCTTGAACGGGGAGATTTTCTCATCCGCCCCGCGCGGGTTGGCAGTGCGATAGGCATGGAACGCCGCTGCCGCGTCACGCAAACCGGGCAGTTCATGAAAATGCTTCATCAAATCCCGCGCCGTCACCTCGCCCACGTGGCGGATGCCCAGCCCGAACAATAGCCGCGCGGCATCGGGCGTGCGCTTGGCTTCGATCGCGGCCAGCAGGTTGTCGACCGACTTCTCCTGCCACCCCTCCAGCGCCAGAATATCGCTGCGCCGCTGCCGCAGGCGGAAGATATCCGCCGGGCTTTCCAGCCACCCCAGCGCGAAAAACTGCGCGATGGTCTTCTCGCCCAGCCCCTCGATATCCAATGCCTTGCGGCTGACGAAATGTTCGAGCCGCTGGATGCGCTGCGCCGGGCAGATCAGCCCGCCGGTGCAGCGCACATCAACCTCGCCTTCTTCGGCCACCGCCTCGCTGCCGCATTCGGGGCAGTGGTCGGGGAACGCGAACGCGGCGCGCACCGCGTCACGCGTCAGGTTTTCGACCACCTGCGGGATCACATCGCCCGCGCGCTGAATCACCACCCGGTCGCCCACGCGCAGCCCCAGCCGTGCAATCTCATCGCGGTTGTGGAGCGTCACGTTGGTCACCGTCACCCCGCCGACCAGCACCGGGGCGAGCCTGCCCACCGGGGTCAGCTTGCCCGTGCGCCCCACCTGAATGTCGATGGCTTCGACCGTAGTTTCAGCCCGCTCCGCCGGGAACTTGTGCGCCAGCGCCCAGCGCGGGGCTTTGGCGACAAAACCCAGCCGTTCCTGCCAATCGATCCGGTCGAGTTTGTAAACCACCCCGTCAATATCATAGGGCAGATCAGGCCGCGCCGCGCCGATCGCATCGAAATGCGCAACCAGATCATCGGCCCCGCCTTCGATCCGGGTGAACAGCGGCGAGATCGGAAATCCCCACGCCTTGAGCATTGCCACCACCTCGGTCTGGGTCGCGCCCGGAACCTGCGACGCGGCACCCCAGCCATGCGCCCAGAACCGCAACGGGCGCCTGGCGGTGACATTCGCATCTTTCTGCCGCAGCGATCCTGCCGCCGCATTGCGCGGGTTGGCAAACAGCTTCCCCCCCACCTCATGCTGCGCAGCATTGATTGCGGTAAAAGCCTGTTTTTCCATATAGACCTCCCCGCGTACCTCGAAGATGGCGGGAACACCAGCGGGCAGTTTTTGCGGGATGTCGGCAATATGCGCGACATTCGCCGTCACATCCTCACCCACCTGCCCATCGCCGCGCGTCGCGGCGCGCACCAACACGCCGTCTTCATAGCGCAGCGAGCACGACAACCCGTCGATCTTGTCCTCTGCGGTCAACGCCAACGGCGCATCCTCGAGCAGGTTCAAAAACCGCCGCATCCGCGCCAGCCACTCCGCGACTTCCTCTGGCGAGAACGCATTGTCGAGGCTCATCATCCGAACCTCATGCGTGACCTTGCCCAATGGCGAGGCGGCGATGGCATGGCCCACTTTACGCGTGGGCGAATCGTCGCGGATCAGATGCGGGAAAGCCGCTTCCAATTCGGCATTACGGCGGACGAGCGCATCATATTCCGCGTCGGAAATCTCGGGAGAATCCTCGGCGTGATACAACCGGTCGTGCCGCGCAATCGCACGCGCCAGCCGCATCAGCTCATTGGCGGCGTCGGCTTCGGAGACATCACGACGGCTCATTTTGGCCAATATATTCTCTGTAAAGGCAGGGCCGCCTTACCCACCTCATCAAATTGATCGTATTGTTCCAGGATCGCAGAAGTAAGGCCGTCGATTGACATCAAATGGGTCACCGAATTGGCGTTCTCTGCTTGGTAATGCGCTTCTTTCGAGAAGCCACCCGTGCTCACATACAGGCCGCGATCCTCATGATGAAGCGTTTGAAGAAAGCTGCGGATTTCAGGCGCGCCCATCTGCCCCTTGCGGTGTTTAACCTCCACGACGATCCGCGGACGTTCAAAGCCAAAGCCGTCTCTTGAGGCAATAACGTCCCGCCCTCTGTCTGCTCCCTTTGGCGACACTATAGTCCGGTAACCGAGCGCCCGAAGCAGAGCCGCCACCAGTTCTTCCATTTCTTCCCAATTAAGTCTCAGAATGGAGTCTTTCACTCGCTCGAAGGCAAGCTCCCCAATGTCAACGTATGGATCCAACGCTAAAGTTTCATCGACCGTAACGGGAGGATGAGTGTTGATTGTGGTTTCAGATATCCGCTCGCCGGCAAGTAGCTGCTCAATCTCGACTTCAGCATCATCCGAGAGCTTGAAGATTGTCATAATCGCGCCGAGTGTGTTGCGCGTTTGTTGAGATAAACTGTCACGCGAAACTGCGCCCTGCCAATTTACTGAACGTTGTAATGGGAGACGTTCGTTCAAGTGTGGCCGGTAAACAGGCTCACCAGTGATAGTGCCAACATGATAAAGGCGAGTATCGCTGTTATAAGTGAGTACCCGGTCGCCAATCGCGAACACGCTCATGAAGCGCCACGCCTGACCCGCACCAACTGAATTTTGTCTTTCTGTTTTGTCTGGCCAAACCTGATTAAAGAGCTGTGTCAGCACATCTTTCGATTGTATTGAAGAATAGTCACCCGCCTCTGCCCATCCGATGGCAACAAAGCCCTCATCCACAAACTGTTCGGCACTCGAATTCATACGGCCTGCAGTAACTTTCCACATATCACACCCCCTCCAGCAGCCGATCCGCCTGCGCGCGCGCTTCGGGCGTTACTTCCGCGCCAGACAGCATCCGGGCGATTTCCTCTTGCCGCCCGTCAGCATCCAGCAGCACCACGCTGGTGCGTGTCACCGTGCCGCTCGATGCCTTGGCGATCAGGTAGTGCTGCCCGCCGCGCGCGGCGACCTGCGGGCTGTGCGTTACCGCCAGCAATTGGCCTTCCTGCGCCGCCAGCCGAGCGAGGCGTTCTCCGATGGCGCTCGCCACCGCCCCGCCCACGCCGCGGTCAATTTCGTCAAAGATGATCGTTGCCGCCCCGCCCTGTTCGGCCAGCGCGACCTTCAATGCGAGGATAAAGCGCGACAATTCTCCGCCGCTCGCGATCTTGCCGAGGGCTGCAAAATCCGCGCCGGGGTTGGTCGAGATGAGAAACTCGACCGCGTCCATCCCGCTTGCGCCCCAGCGATCTTCGGGCAGCACGGTGATCTGCGTCAGGAACCGCGCGGCATCGAGCTTCAACGGCGCAAGTTCCGCTGCCACCGCCGCGTCCAGCTTCGCCGCGCCCGCCACCCGCGCCGCGTGCGCCTTCTGCGCCGTTGCCACGTAGACGGTGCGCGCTTCCTTGGCGGAGGCTTCGAGCGCGTCCAACTGCGCCTCCCCGCCCTCGATCGCATCGAGTCGGCCGCGCATCGTGCGCATCAATTCGGGCAGGTCGTCCACCTCGCAGCGGTGCTTGCGCGCGGCGGCGCGCAGTTCGAACAGCCGGGTTTCGGCGTTTTCCAGGGCGTTGGGATCGTGCAGCAGCGCCTCGGCAGCGGCTTGCAGCTTGTCCTCCGCCTCACCCGCTTCGATCACCGCGCGGTCGAGCGCAGCCAGCGCCTCGGTCAGCAATGCGTGTTCGCCCGCGATCCGGTCAAGCTTGCGCGCCGCCACGCGCAAGGCGGCGAGCGGCGAATCCGAACCTTCCCACACATGGCGCAGCGCCTCCAGATCGCCCGCCAGCCGCTCGCCCTTCTGCATATCGGCGCGAGTCGCGGCGAGGCGTGCTTCTTCGCCTGCCACCGGTTCGAGCGCGGCAAGCTCCGCCAGATGCGCGATCAGCAGGTCTTGATCCGCCTTGGCCTGCTCCACCGCGCCGCGCGCCTCGGCCAATTGCGCCTCGGCCCTCGCCCAGACGGCAAAGGCGCGTTCCAGCCCGGCCACATCAGTGCCCGCATAGCGATCCAGCAGCATCCGGTGGCCCCGCGGATTGACCAGCCCGCGATCATCATGCTGGCCGTGGAGTTCAACCAGCGCAGGCGCGAGTTCGCGCAGCAGTGCAACGCTGGCGGGTTGATCGTTGATGAAGGCTTTGGAGCCGCCATCGGCCTTCACCTGCCGCCGGATCAGCAGCGGCTCACCCGGTTCGATGGTGATCTCCGCCTCATCCAGCGCGGCGGCGATGGGCGCAGGCAGCGCGGCGAATTCAAAACTGGCGGTGACGCTCGCCTTGTCCTCTCCGGCGCGCACCAGCGATGTTTCGGCCCGGTCGCCCAGGATCAGCCCCAGCGCATCAAGCAGGATCGACTTGCCCGCCCCCGTCTCCCCCGTCAACACGCCCAGCCCGCGCGCGAAGGTGAGATCGAGCGCTTCGATGAGGACGATATTGCGGATCGAAAGACGGGTCAGCATGGGCGGTGCAAGGGATAGCGCAGGCCGTTGCCGCCGTCACGCTTCAAGCGAGAAGCAATCCCCAAGCCCATGCGCCGGGTTTCAGGACGTTGAAAACCCACGGCCGATGCTGAAATTTTGTGGTTGCGAATCACCTGACCGATTCGGCCCCGCACCGATTCGCGGTAGGCGGCGCAAGACCATCCATTTGTGCTGAAATTCGGCCCCAAAACGAAAAAAGCCCCGGTTTCCCGAGGCTTTTTACTAACTCTTGCGACGCCGACTTAGCGGGTGCCGAAGAGAATTGACATCCAGCCCCACATAAAATTTCTCCTATCAGCGACAATTGGTGTAGGAGAGCTTTAACATAAAATTAACCATAATCAACCGTTAACTACGATTCTCCCGCCGCCCATCATCGACAGCAGCTCTGGCATCGTAATTGCCCGTGCAAAGAGGTAGCCTTGCGCATGATCGCAGCCCATCGCGCGCAAGGTGGCGGCGACTGCCTGATCCTCGACACCTTCGGCCACCACCACCTTGCCCAGCGAGTGGGCGATTTCGATCGTGGCGCGCACCACGGCGCGGCTTTCTTCCGAAGTCGCCATGTTCTGCACGAAACGCTTGTCGATCTTGAGTTCGTTACTGGGCAACTTCTCGATATATTCGAGATTTGATTGCCCGGTGCCGAAATCATCAATCGAAAGACTGATCCCGCGCTGTTTGAGCGCGGCGATTTGCGGCGCGATTCGCTCGTCCTCCAACTTGGCCGTCTCGGTCAGTTCCAGCGTGAGGTTGCCCGGCGGGAAGGCATGGCGGCCCAGCATTGTCATGATGTCGAACATCAGATGCGCGTCGCTCAGGCTTTTGGCTGACATGTTGACGGCCAGCTTGAAGTTCGGATCAAGCGCAATCGCTTTCCTGCCGTCAACCAACGCGGCTTCCATCACCACCAGCGTCAATTCGTTGATGCGATCCCCCGCTTCGGCGGCGAGCACCAATTCTTGCGGATTGACCCACTCCTTGCCATCAGGCTGCCAGCGGATCAGCGTTTCCGCGCCGACAATCCGGCCGGTGAGCAGATCGACCTTGGGTTGGAAAGCCACCCCGATACTGCGATCACGCAGCCCTTTTTCCAGCACCCGCAGTAATCCAACCCGCTGGTTGCGGGCTTCGAGATAGGCGGGATCATTGATGATAAACCGCGCGCCGCGCGATGCGGCTTCCTCAGCCGCCTGCATCGCTTTCTTGATACGCTGGCCAAGCGGCAGGTCATAATTGGTATCGATCCCCAGTGCCGGTGCACTGCTGGCCGATTGCCAATCATGGCTGATCGCGGTCTTGAGCATCAGCGCAAGGCCATCGGCATGCCGTTCGAGACTGACAGTGTCCATCCGCGGGGCCAGCCACACCAGAACGTCACGATCAAACGCAACATCACCCGTCTCTCCCGGCCCTTTGATATAAGCGATCAGCGTGCCGACAAACTCACCCAGTTCGCGCGCGGTCCATTCTTCCGACATTTCGGCCAGGCTGGCGATTTTCAAAGCATAGACATCGCGCCCGGCGCTGACCTGATCGGAACTCAACGCCGAAGTGCTCATCGCATCGACATCCTGGCTATAATATTTGCGGGCGATGCGTTGAAACCCGATACCCGCTGCCAGCATGGCCAGCAGCGCTGACATCACATCAATATTGACGCCGAATTCGTCGAGCACCAGCGGCACGGTGAGCAATCCGCCAGCCGAAACCACCAGCGCGCGCGACGATTTCGAATTCGCCAGAACCTGCGCCATGATCGCCAGCCCGGCGACCAGCAGCGCCGGAACCCACATCAGGTCAACCGGCACCCCGCGCTTGAGCGTATGTGCGCCCATGATGTGAAAATAGGCACCAGCCACGCGCCCGTCGCGCAATGGCAGGCGATAATAGTCGTCCGATTCATAGAAGCTCTCGCCGATAATTACGTTTTTGCCATCCAACGCGGAAGCTGAAATATCGCCGTTAAGGACATCAATGTAACTGAAGGTCAGTATTGTGTCGGGATTAAACGCATAATCCGGACGATATAGACGGTCTGGGCCAATATATCCCCCCAAGACCGCAGAAAGCGACGGATGCTGCGTTCCGTTGAGATTAACGCTGGCAGGCAAGGTAACCGAAAAGCCGAAAGGGGCTGCAAACCCGTTCATTGCGGCAAGTTGTGCATGGTCGCGAAACGCGGGGCGTGGAACAATCTCCTCCACGATCTGGGAGCCAAATTCATGCCTGGGCACGAAGCCGAGCCAGACCTTACCCTTGTGCCGGGCGAGCGTCTGGGCAAACAGCGTATCGGCTTGCGGGCTTTCCGGATCAGCGTGCGCGCGGTCAAATACGACTTTTTCCACCCCCGATGCGATCAGCGTGTCGATCAGACGGCTATCATCCACGCGCGACGGCATTGCCCGCTGGAACGCATTGAGTGTCTTATCGTCGATGGCAATCATCACCACGTCCTGCGGCGCAGGCTTGGATCGCACCTCGGCCCGCATCGCGCGGTAGAAGTCTTCGGCAGGCAATGGCAGCTCAATCACGGCTGACACTATCCCGAACAGGATCGCAAAACCCGCCACCTTGGCACGCTTGCGCCGGAGCAGCGCCGCGCCCGAATTACGGATGATTCCGCCGTTCAGCACAGCAACCTCATCGCCGGCAAAGCCAAAGGCGCGCCGCAGGTAGTCTACTGTTGATTGCAGTGATCTGATCATGAAGCGCGCAAATCCGAACGGGAACTGCGGTTAACCTTAGGTCGCGTTGGTTAATTCATCGCAAACGCTGATCGCGATGCGATGGCGGGGTAATACCGGCCACCACCCTATTCCCGCAGCGGTTGCTTGACCCCTGCTAGACCCCTCCTTGGCCCCCCTTTGACCCCTCCTAGACCCGATTTATCGCCTGTTTTCCTGATGTTTCACGTGAAACATTGGTTGCTGGCAGTGGACATGGCAGCCAGTTTGTCATAGTTGCTCGCGATGCACGCGGGGGGGTGATCACATAACATCGGTACTATTCGTGTGCCTCGGCAATATCTGCCGTTCACCCATGGCCGAAGGCGCGTTTCGCGCCGCAGCGGCGCAGGGCGGCCTCGATTGCCACGTCGATTCCGCCGGAACCGCATCCTATCACATTGGCGATCCGCCCGATCCGCGCGCCATTGCAGTTGCCCGCGCCAACGGCGTGGACATTGCCGGACTAACCGCGCGCCAGTTGAAGGCCGATGACTTCTACCGCTTCACCCACGTGATCGCGCTCGACCGCGCCAATCTTGAAGGGATCAAGGCCCACGCCCCGCGCGACGGGACAGCCACGGTCGCGCTGCTGCTGGATGCAGTCGATGGCCGCGAAGGTGAGCCCGTGCCTGATCCGTATTACGGCGATAGCGCCGCCTTCGAAGCGGCGTGGCAGATCATCACCGAAGGGGCCCAGGCGCTGGTGCAGCGTCTGGCCATCGCAGGCTCTGACCCGGCCGCCTAGCCGCCGCGCAACAACTGCACGCCCCAATCGCGTTCGAACAGATACAAAAGCAACCGCGCCGCTTCTCCGCGCGGGGAAGCCAGCCCGCCGTCCGGTGCCTCTTCGCCCCGCTCGATCAGCAGCCGCGCATCGGCATGGGCGGTCGGCAGCAGCCGCTGCATTTGTTCCAGATTGGCGATCCGGAACGCCGCTTCGCCCGATTGCCTTGTGCCGAGCAATTCGCCCCCGCCCCTCAGCTCCAGATCCTCCTCGGCAATGCGGAACCCGTCCTGCGTTTCGCGCATCAGGGCGAGCCGCGCGCGCGCCGTCTCTGACAAAGCCCCGCCGCGCAGCAGCAGGCAGGTGGATTTCTCCGCCCCGCGCCCCACCCGCCCGCGCAGTTGGTGCAACTGGGCAAGGCCAAAGCGTTCGGCCTGTTCGATCACCATCAGCGTCGCCGCCGGGACATCCACCCCCACCTCGATCACCGTGGTCGCCACCAGCAACCGCGCCTTTCCGCTGGCAAACCGCTCCATCGCGGCGTCCTTTACCTCGGGCCGCAATTGCCCGTGCACCAGTACCACCGCCTCGCCAAACCGCTCTTTCAGCGCGGCATAGCGGGCCTCGGCAGCGGCAATATCGGCGAGGTCGGGCACTCCGTCGATTTCGCGCACCATCGGGCACACCCAATAGGCCTGTTGCCCGCTGGCGAGATGCCGTTCGACGCCGGCGACCACCTCATCCATCCGTTCCTGCGGCACGACGCGGGTATCAATCGCCTGCCGTCCGGGGGGCAGTTCATCGAGGCGGCTGACATCCATCTCGCCATATTGCGCAAGGGTGAGCGAGCGCGGAATCGGGGTCGCGGTCATCGCCAGCGTATGCGGCGCGCGCCGTCCCTTCCCCGCCAGCGCGAGCCGCTGCGCCACGCCAAAGCGGTGCTGTTCATCGATCACCACCAACCCCAGATCGCGGTAATTGACGCTGTCCTGAAAGATCGCATGGGTGCCAACCAGCAACTGGATCGACCCATCCATCAGGCCCATCAAAATGCTCTCGCGCTCGCGCCCCTTGGCGCGGCCGGTCAGCAATGCGATTTCCACCCCTGTCGGGCGCAGCATGGTGCGCAACGTTTCAAAATGCTGGCGGGCGAGGATTTCAGTGGGCGCGAGCAACGCCGCCTGCTTGCTCGCCTCCACCGCGATCAGCATGGCATTGAGCGCGACCACGGTTTTGCCCGCACCAACATCGCCTTGCAGCAGCCGCAACATCGGCGCTTCCTGCGCCAAATCACCCGCGATCTCGGCAATGGAACGCGTCTGCGCGCCCGTCAGCGCGAACGGCAATTGCAGCTTGGCGCGCAAAGCCCCATCCCCCGCGAGCGCCTGCCCCCGGCGGCGGCGGCCCTCGGCCTTGACCAGCAGCAGCGCGAGGCTGTTGGCCAGCAATTCATCATAGGCGAGCCGGTCCCGCGCCTCGGGATTGTCCTGCTTGTGCGCCAGGTGCAATGCATCGCGCCACGCGGGCCAGCCAGCCTTGGCGAACTGGCCCGGATCAATCCATTCGGGCAGGTCTGGCAGGCGGGTCAGCGCCTGTTCCACCATGCTCGCCACGCGCGGCTGGGTCAGCCCTTCGGACAGGCGATAGACCGGTTCACACAGCCGCCCCAGATGCGCCGCGCTGGCTTCCTCGACATGATCGGGGTGGACGATCTGGAGCATATCGCCATACCGGTCGAGCCGTCCGGCGATCCAGCGGGTCTCCCCCACAGGCAGCAGCTTTTTGGCGGTATAGGCGGCCTTGCCAAACCACGTCAGCGCGCAGACATTGCCCTTGGCATCCTGTGCCAGCACCCGATACGGCCCGCGGCTTCCGGGACGGGGGCTGCGGTGTTCAATCGGGGTCAGCGCGATCACCACCTGTTCGCCCTCGCCCGCTTCATCCAGATCGGCAATCGCATGGCGACTGACGAAGCGTTCGGGCAGGTGATACGCAACATCCTTGATCCGCGTGAGGCCGAGCTTCTCCAGCGGCTTCATCAGCTTTGGCCCGACGCCATCGAGCGCTTCGGTTTCGGCGAACAGGGGATTGAGGATTTCGGGCCGCATAAGGGGGCTCTAACCCCAATCATCCGTTCTGCGAAGCCTTGCGACGGCGCTTGTTTACATGGTTAATATGTGGTCTACTCTGTCCTTGACGTTACGGCACGCAATGATTGCATTGCTTCATCCTTGTAACAGTCAAACCAGTAGGGTCGCTCACAAACGTGTTTTTCACGGGGGGAAGACCTGACTATGATACGGAAACTTATGTTCGGAATCGCCGCTACCTCAGCGGCGTTGGTTGCCATTCCAGCCGCGCCAGCCATGGCGCAAGAAGCCGAAGAGGCGCGGACCACTTACCGGGTTGTCTATCTCAAGCTTGCCGATGGCGCAGGCCCGCGATGGACAGAAATCCAGGAGACTTATAATGCGCGCGCAGCGGAAAAGGCTGGGTTGAAACCGGTCACGGTGCATTGGTTGATGACCGGAAATTGGGATTTGATGCTTCTCATCCAAATGCCGGATGGTCTTTCCGCGCTCGACACTCATAATCCTCCGGCGCAGGCAGCATATAACAAGGCATTTGTCGAAGTTGCTGGCGGCGAGGAAGCTGCGCGGAAAATTCGCGATGAATTGGGTGGGTTGGTAACGGATTCTCTGGTCACTTACAGCCACACCCACCCATAACCGCGATACTCACTTGAACCTGAATGATTGATCTGGGATTAGGGGCGCCTTTCCAACCGAAGGTGCCCCTTTTTCATGCCTGAACCGCATAGCTTTGCCGATCGCCTGGCCCGCGCGAAGTTCCGCGCGTGGCATCGCGGCACGCGTGAGGCCGATTACATGATCGGCGGTTATTTTGATCGCTATCACGCCGGTTGGGGCGAGCCGGAACTGGTTTGGTTCGAAGCCCTGCTCGATGAAGATGACGTCGATGTGATGGCTTTCGCGCTCGGCACTTTGGCACCCCCTCAGCATCTCGCAGGCGCTTTGCTCACCGCCATGCAACGCCTCGATTACGTCGATATACCGCGTTAAACGCGCGCGCCGCTTTACTGGAAACCTATGCCCGATCTCTCGCGCATCCTTGCGGCCAACGATCCGCTGACCCTCGCCTCGCTCCCTCGCGGGAGCCTGCCGCTGGTGCTGGCCGATCTCGCACGCGCGGCCAAACGCCGGGCGGTGTTCATCGCGCCCGACGATGCGGCGATGCGCGCGGCGGTGGACGCGGCGCAGTTCTTCGCGCCCGAAATTGATGTCTTCGCCTTCCCCGCGTGGGATTGCCTCCCGTATGACCGGGCCAGCCCCGCGCTGACGATAAGTGCCGAACGGCTGGCCGCGCTCCACCGCTTGCAACAACCCGGCACTGCGCAGCAATTGCTGGTCACGACAGTCAACGCGGTTCTGCAACGCGTGCTCACCCCGTTCCGGGTGCGCGAAAGCGTGCGTGAATTCCGCGTCGGCACCAATATCGGTCATGCCAGCCTTGCCGCGCTGCTGACCCGGCAGGGCTATGCGCGCACCGACACAGTGATCGACCACGGCGAATTTGCGGTGCGGGGGTCGATTGTCGATATTTTCCCCTCCAGCCTTGATGCAGGGCTGCGGCTCGATTTCTTTGGTGATGAACTGGAAAGCCTGCGACTGTTCGATCCGGCTACGCAGATGACGGTGGAACGGGTGGATCAACACCTGCTGCTGCCTGCGTCCGAAGCGCTGCTTGACGACAACAGCATCAAACGCTTTCGCAGCCGTTACCGCGAACTGTTCGGCGCGAACGCCACGCAGGATCCGCTGTATGAAGCGGTATCTGACGGACGGCGGCTGGCGGGCATGGAACATTGGTTGCCGTTGTTTGAGGAACGGTTGGCGACTTTGTTCGATCACCTCGGCACAGATGATGTCGTCGTCATCGATCAGGGTGCGATTGGCGCGGCCGAGGAACGGCTTGGCGACATCGCCGATTACCACGAGCAACGCGGCCGGATCGCGAGCGAGAAGAAAGGCAGTTACCGCCCGCTCGGCCCCGATGCGCTGTATCTGACGCGGGCTGAATTTGATGCTGCGCTGGCCGCCGCCCCCGCCCACCGGGCCAGCGGTTTTGCTGCCGAGGACGGTGCCAATGTGCTCGATTTCGGCTTCCGTTCGGCGCGCGATTTTGCGCCCGAGCGCGGGCGCGGCGAGAATGTTTACGAAGCCGCCGCCGGGCATCTCAAATCCGTCGCGAAAGCCGGGCGCAAGCCGCTGTTCGCCGCCTATTCCACCGGCAGCGCGCGGCGCATCGCATCAATCCTTGAAGAAGCCGGCGCGCCGACGGTGCTGGCGGAAAATTGGCAACACGCGTTGGGGCTGGCCGCCAAAGGCAATTGCGCGGTGGTTGTCCTGCCGCTGGAAACCGGGTTTGCCAGCGACACGCTCGATCTCCTCACAGAAGCCGATGTGCTGGGCGACCGGCTGGTGCGCCGCAAGAAAAAGCGCCGCGATTCCGATGCCTTCCTTGCCGAGCTTCAGGCCTTGTCGCGCGGCGATCTGGTGGTGCATATCGAACACGGGATCGGGCGCTATCTCGGGCTTGACCCGATCACGGTCGGCAAAAGCCAGCATGATTGCGTCGCGCTGGAATATGCGGGCGGGGACAAGCTGTTCATCCCGGTCGAAAATATCGATGTTCTCTCGCGCTATGGCTCGTCCGAACAGGCGGTTCCGCTCGATCGGCTGGGCGGTGAGGCATGGCAGCGCCGCCGTGCCAAGCTGAAAGAACGCATCACCGCCATCGCGGGCGAATTGATGCAGGTCGCCGCCGCGCGTGCGCTGCGCAAAGCCACCGTGCTGGCGACCGATCACGCCACGCTCAACCAGTTCGTCGACCGCTTCCCATGGTCGGAGACCGAGGATCAGGAACGCGCCATCGCCGATGTGCTGGGCGATCTGGAAAGCGGGCGTCCGATGGATCGGCTGGTGTGCGGCGATGTCGGCTTCGGCAAGACCGAGGTCGCCTTGCGCGCCGCATTCGTCGCGGCAATGGCGGGGCAGCAGGTGGCGATTGTGGCCCCCACCACCCTGCTCGCGCGCCAGCACTATCAGAACTTTGTCGAACGCTTCGCAGGCTTCCCGCTCCAGATCGGGCGGCTCTCGCGCCTCGTCTCCGCCAAGGAAGCGACCGCGACCCGCGAAGGGTTGAAAAATGGCCAGGTCGATCTGGTGATCGGCACCCACGCGATCCTGTCCAAATCGACGCAATTCAAGAACCTCGGCCTTGTGATCGTCGATGAAGAACAGCGCTTCGGCGTCACTCACAAGGAAAAGCTGAAACAGCTGCGCGCCGATGTTCACGTCCTCACACTCACCGCCACGCCCATCCCGCGCACGCTGCAAATGGCGATGTCGGGCCTGCGCGAACTCTCCACCATCCAGACCCCGCCGGTCGACCGGCTCGCCGTGCGCACCTATGTGATGGAGTGGGACGATATGGTGATGCGCGAGGCATTGCTGCGCGAACATCATCGCGGCGGGCAGAGCTTTATCGTCGTGCCGCGCATTTCGGACATGGCGGGTGTCGAAGAATGGCTTCGCGAACACGCGCCCGAGATCAAACACGTTTCCGCCCACGGCCAGATGAGCCCCGGCGAAGTCGAAGAACGCATGGGCGCGTTCTACGACCGCAAATATGACGTGCTGCTATCGACCACCATCGTCGAAAGCGGGCTGGATATTCCGTCCGCCAACACCATCATCATCCACCGCGCCGACATTTTCGGCCTCGCCCAGCTCTATCAGCTGCGCGGCCGTGTCGGCCGGGCCAAACTGCGCGCCTATGCCTATCTGACGCATGAGAAAGACGTGGCGCTGTCAGAAGTCGCGCAGAAACGGCTGAAGGTGCTCGGCGATCTTGATTCGCTGGGTGCAGGGTTTCAACTCGCCAGCCACGATCTCGACATTCGCGGCGCGGGCAATCTGCTGGGCGATGAACAGTCAGGCCACATCCGCGAAGTCGGGTTCGAACTGTATCAGGCGATGCTGGAGGAGGCGATTCTGGCGGCCAAGGCGGGCGAAATGGGCCTCGCCCCGGCGCGCGACAAGGTTTCGCCACAGATCACCGTCGATGCCCCGATCATGATCCCTGAGGATTACGTGCCAGATCTGGCGGTGCGCATGGCGCTCTATCGCAGGCTCAATCAGGCGGAGGGGCAACACGAGATCGAAAGTCTGGCCGCCGAAATGATCGACCGCTTCGGCGACCTGCCGCAGCCGACCAAGAACCTGATCCGCCTGATCGAGATCAAGCATCAGGCGATTGGCGCCAACATCGCCAAGATCGATGTCGGCGCGCGCGGCACCCTCGTCACCTTCCACAATGATGATTTCCCCGATCCGATGGGCCTGATCGCCTATGTCGAACGGATCAATCAAGGGGCCAAAGACACCGCCAAACTGCGCCCCGACATGAAACTGGTCATCAACCGCGCATGGGGCGATCCGCAAAACCGGCTGAACGGATTGTTCCAGCTGACCAAGGGGCTCTCCGGGGTTGTGAAGAAAGCGGCAAAGGCGAAGAAGGCGGCGTGAAGGCGGCTATCGGGCCAAGCTGGGAAAGAATTGCCGTTCGGGTTGCGAGCCCTTTGCTGACATCGCATCTGGCCGTTATGGTGGAGGAGTGGAGAGCGTCGCACCAACAACCTTCGAGGGGCCAGCAGGCTCGTTGAGCATCACCGTCGAACGCTATGAGTTTCCTGAAATCACCAATGACGAATGGGATTCGAACTGGCTTATTGTTACCGGTCATGCCGTTCTTGATGGCAAGTCCTGGAGCTTCCGTCACCCTTGCTTGACCACCTTCGAATTGGAACGTCTTGCGAACTGGCTAGACCACGTTTTCTTGGGCAAAGCTGAGAACGCATATTGTGGTTTTACAGAACCGAATCTCGATTTCGAGCGGTTGTCGGAGTTGGAAGTTCGGATAGCATTTTCATTAGAAGCGCTGCCACCTTGGTGCAAACGCGACGGAGATTTCGGTGAGATTGGATTCAACATTCCGATCAACGACCGGCTTGCTGTTGCCGCAAACAGCCTGCGTGCGCTTTTAAATCGCTTCCCGATCCGAGCGCAAAACAGCAGCTAGCTGCCCCGTCTCGGTCATTTGCAACAGCACGGCGCGCTGCCAAAACCTGCCACTATCCGTCATCCCAGCGAAAGCTGGGATCTAAGAGTCTGATTCAAAATTATCTCAAGTAATTTCATTCTCTTGCGATGCGGCGTGTGAAGAGCTGGATTGATGCGATGAACAGCCAGGCGGTTGCCGAGGCGATGGTTTGTTCGAAGTCCTTGGCGAGACGTCGGTTTCGGCTGAGCCATGCAAGGGTTCGTTCCACCACCCAGCGGCGCGGTACCACCTCGAAGCCCTTTGCGGTGTCGGACCGCTTGATGATTTCGATGGTCCACTTGGCGGTGCCGATCTTGCGCAGTGCCTGGCGCAGCTTGTCACCGGCATAGCCACCATCGGCGAAGACGTGCCGC
>Ga0209346_1000102_pt1 | contig 130603 bp, 115 predicted proteins | sample AutmiccommunBRH9_FD_187381 | JGI IMG/M metagenome (GOLD analysis project Ga0209346, IMG submission 187381) | Deep subsurface microbial communities from Mt. Terri, Switzerland - Autotrophic microbial communities BRH/9 (SPAdes) (version 2) | ecosystem: Environmental > Aquatic > Deep subsurface >...
TATGTAACTTCTACAACAACAATAGAGCGACTTAGTTTGCGGTGCCAAGGGTCTGGCAGAAGTTTCAGGAGAACAATGCGCCTAACGGGTGCTTAGGATGTAACTTCTGGAACGATAATGCCCACTTGACCTCGATCTGCAAGACGCGTGGTAGGTCGGTGACTGCGTCAGGTTGACCATCCTGAACATGCCGCGAGTCAGCAATGTCAGGGGTGCAACCTACCATTCACGTAGCGGCATCCACTTTGGAAACCCGAGTCATGCATAACAGGAGAACCGTTGGCACTTCCACGCATAGGAGCAGAGGAATCTATGACATTTATCCAGATGTTCGGCGGAGCATTCGTCACAAAGCGGGTCTTAGTTACGCCCGGGCCTGAATCGCCCGGCCGCAGGACTGCCGAGTTCGATGCGCTCGTGCAAGCTGAGTCGGTCGATTTCAATGTGGACACCCCCATCTATGAAGGTGATCTTCTTGAATGGGATGATCCTCGCGGCGGGCAAAAGCAGGTGCGTGCCAGCGAAGTCCAGGTGTTTGATGCTGGCAGCATGAACCTACGACACATTTCAGTCAAATGGACAAACGACGCACCGACTCCAACGCACAGTGCGAATTCGGGCCACGCGATAGTAGTCAACGGCAATAACGTGAACATCGCGTTTGAAGGCAGTACGATCACCCAGCAGGTACCAATACAAACCGAGTATGCCGCGCTAGTCGATGTCGTCGGACGCGCGCTCGCTTGCATTGAACAGACGGCAGGTATCGATGCTGATGAAGTCGAGGTAGCTCGCGAAACAGCTATCTCAGTCATTGAGGAAAGCACCAAACCTGCTCCAGACGCCAAAACGATCAAGCGACTCTTGCCGGCGCTTCGTGGCGTCCTAACCTCTGCAGCGAATGCTGGCGCAGGTGCTGCAGCTTCACAGCTCGTGAGCCAGCTCATCACCTAGAAAAGCCACCGAGACCCAGAATGCCCCTTTGCGTTGGACTTGTCCAATGAACTCGAAGCCCGCCCAATCCTGCTCTAATCAGCCTTGATCCGGTAAAGTCCGGTATAGAGCTATTTGAACGTACGAACCATTGAGGATGGATCATGGCCGAGCCTTGGTTGGGTGCCGACGAGATCGCCGCGCATCTTGGCGTCTCCAAGGACACCGTGTATGCCTGGATCAGCACCCGGCAGATGCCCGCTCACAAGGTCGGTCGGCTCTGGAAGTTTCAAACAAGCGAAGTAGACGAGTGGGTACGCCAAGGCGGCGCCTCAACACAGGAGAACGAATAACGGATGTCACGACTCACAGACCTGCTCCGCCAGGTGCGCGGCACCGATGCTCAGCTCGGCGCCGACCTTGAGAAGGAGTTCAGCGCGCTCACGAAACGACGCAGCTTCGGCCTCGTCTTCGAACGACACCAACCCGAGGCCGTTGAGTTGCCCGGTCAGCCGATACGGCGTGGCGCAAAGGTGCGTGTTCTGCAACCACGCGGCGGGACTTCAAAGGGTGACTCTCGCCTGTGGCGAGTCGATTCGATCGAGTCCGACATTGTGGGGAAGCAGATCGCGCAGCTCATTGAGCTGGTGAAGGAAGCTCCCGAGCACACGACCGCTCCCATCGAGGACCTCGTCATTGTCGCCGAATTCGATGACAAGATCTACCCGGGTCTAGTCGAGACCGGGCGCGTCGAACGTGGCGATGATAAGCCATTCCACACCGTCATCAACGCCGAAAACTTCCACGCACTGGAGATGCTCACCTACACCCACCGCGGCAAAGTCGACGCAATCTACATCGACCCGCCGTACAACACGGGCGCACGCGACTGGAAGTACAACAATGACTACGTCGAAGGTGACGACGACTACCGCCACTCCAAGTGGCTCGCCTTCATGGAACGCCGTTTGCTCGTCGCACGCGAACTTCTTAACCCAGAAAACTCTGTCCTCATTGTCACGATCGATGAGAAGGAATACCTTCGACTCGGAATGCTGTTGGAACAGACCTTTCCCGAGTCTCGAATTCAGATGGTTTCAAGCGTCATCAATCCCGCTGGTAGCCCCCGATCTGGCGGCTTCTCCCGAACCGAGGAGTACTTGTACTTCGTCATGATCGGAGAGTCGGCTCCAGCACGCGGTGAGTTCGATATGAGCTCAGATGAGAAGCGTCAGGTCGCAACACCGGACATGTGGAGCAGGCTTCAGCGAGGTGGCACGGGCGCACGCAGGGAGGATTCGAAGAACCTCTTCTACCCCATTTTCGTCGATCGTTCGGCCCATAGGATCACCGCGATCGGTGATCCGCTCCCTTTAGAGATTGACCGGTCAACCGTCTCCTCTCCAAACGGAGAGCACATAATCTGGCCCATCCGAAATGATGGGAGTGAAGGAAGGTGGAGAGTCTCGCATACCTCTCTACGTGGATTGTTGACACAAGGGTACGTTCGTCTCGGAAAGGATGGAAAGTCTGTTTCCTATCTGCTGAGATCTGCGGTCAAGCGAATCGAGGATGGTGAACTTTTGGTTGTCGGCTCGACCACCGACGGTGCCGTGGTTCTCAAGGCGGCGGAGACCGCTAAACGGGCGGTTCCTGCAAAAAGTGTCTGGAATCGAAAGTCTCACGATGCTTCCACTGGAGGTTCCTATTTGCTGCGCTCGCTTCTCCCTGAGCGCAAGTTCCCATTTCCTAAGTCCTTGTTCGCTGTCGAAGATGCCCTTCGGTTCTATATCGGAGACAAGCCAGAGGCGGTTGTCCTCGACTTCTTCTCTGGCTCGGGTACCACCGCGCATGCAGTCATGCGCCTGAATCGAGTGGATAACGGGCGAAGACAATGTATCTCGGTGACGAACAATGAAGTTAGCGCCGAAGAGCAAGGAAAATTGCGCACGCGCTCCCTCCGCGCTGGGGACACGGAATGGGACGGTTGGGGTATCTGTGACTTCATCACGAAGCCACGCATCCGGGCAGCAATTACAGGAAAGACTCCTGCGGGGGAACCCACCAAGGGTGACTATAAGTTCAATGATGAGTTCCCAATTGCTGATGGCCTCGAAGAGAATGCCGCCTTCTTTACGCTGACCTACGAGGCGCCTCTTTCAGTACGCCATCATCGAGCATTCGAACGTATCGCTCCGATGCTATGGCTACGAGCCGGTGCAACTGGCCGTGTTATTGACGACCTTGGCGATCGAGGTTGGGACATCTCGGCCGTTTACGCGGTGCTGGAGAACATCGACGACGCAGAGAGCTTCTTTGGTGCTGTGCGCGGTGCCGAAGCTGTTCACACCGTGTTTGTCGTAACCAATGACGATGCCGCGTTCCAGATGGTGTGCCGTGAACTTCGCTCCGACCTTCATGTCGTTCGACTGTACGAGTCATATCTGCAGAACTTCGAGATTAACCAGGGGCGAGGTTTCTGATGCGGTACACCCTCAAGGACTATCAGTCTGAAGCTGTCGGAGGCGTGCTGCGCAACCTGGCGCAAGCTAAAGACATGTATCACCGCTACGGGTCGCTGTCGCAGTTCTCATTGTCAGCTACGACCGGTGCGGGTAAGACAGTGATGGCAGCCGCGGTGATCGAGGCGCTTTTGACTGGCTCTGATGAGTTCGATTTCCCAGCGGACCCAGGTGCGGTGGTTCTGTGGTTCTCAGACGATCCTTCGTTGAATGAGCAGTCGCGAGCGCGTATTCAAGCCGCGTCGAGCGAGCTAGATTGGCGACTCAAGCTGATCACGAATGATTTCCGCGACACGTCGTTCCAGCCGGGTCACGTGTATTTCTTGAACACGCAGAAGCTGAGCAAGAGTTCAAACTTGGTGAAGGGTGCAGGTGCAAAACTTGACCCGACAGCCACGCTCGATGAGTTGACGCCTGCGCCGGATGAGATGCAGTCGAACATCTACGACACCATCATCAACACGATCGAGAACAAAGACCTCACCCTGTACCTCGTGCTTGATGAAGCACACCGTGGCATGAAACCGCAGCGTGATCGGGCGACGATTGTGCAACGGCTCATCAACGGGCAAGGTATCGTTCCACCGATTCCGATCGTGTTCGGCATCTCGGCCACGGTCGACCGGTTCGAGCAGGCGATGAAAGCCGTCACTGGGCGTTCTGCATTGCCGAGCGTACAGGTTGATTCCGCGCTCGTGCAGGCATCTGGCCTACTCAAAGATGACATCGTTCTTACCATTCCCGCTGAAACGGGTGCGTTTGAGGGCGTACTACTTCGTCGCGCCGTCGAGAAGATTCGTGAAGCTGGGCGCGCGTGGGACGAGTACACACGCGAGCAGGAGGAAGCCGATTCGGTCGTTCCTTTGTTAGTCGTGCAGATGGCCGACAAACCCAGTGACGACAAACTCGCAAGCACGATTGACACGATCTTCGAGGCGTGGCCTGAACTGGGCAACGAAGCGATTGCCAATGTGTTTGGTGAGCATCAGGATCTCAAGGTCGGTGGTTATACCGTGCCGTACATCGAACCGCAGCGCGTGCAGGATTCGAAGCACATTCGTGTGCTGATCGCGAAGTCCGCGATCTCAACGGGGTGGGATTGCCCGCGTGCCGAGGTGTTGGTGTCGTTCCGCCCCGCATCTGACCCAACGAACATCACCCAGCTGCTCGGCCGTATGATCCGCACACCCCTCGCGCGGCGCATCCCTGGCAACGAGGTGCTTAACTCGGTCGACTGCATGCTGCCGTACTTCGATCGCGACACGGCGAAGCGCGTCGCGGAGATGTTGATGCACGGTGCCACATCGAAGGACGATGAAGGTGACAGCGGCGGCGGTGAAGGACGCCGCGTGCTGTTCGACCCGGTCCTGCTGCACCCCAACGAAGAGTTGCCAGTCGAAGTGTGGGAAAAGTTTGAGTCTCTGCCGACCGTGACTATGCCGAAGCATCGCAGCAAGCCGATCAAGCGGTTCACCGCGCTTGCCGCAGCGCTCACCAAGGACAAAGTCATTGACCAGGCCGTCCGCAAATCGAACGATGAGCTGGATCGCGTGGTCGAATCGCGTGCGATGCAGTACAAAGCGCAGGTGGATCGGGCGCGTGAAGACGTGTTGACCATGTCGGGCGAGGAACTGCGTGCCCGGCTGGGCGGTGGGCTCTGGGTGAACTCTTCCTTTGAGCTTGCCGCTGACCCGCGCGCAATCATGGAGGCGTACAAGGTGGCCGAGCGCCATCTCAGCCCAGCACTATGCTCGTCGTACGTCGACTACCTTGTACCCGAGGATGCAATCGAAGATGACCTGCTTGAGGCATACATCGAGGTAGCAGCTATCGGATTGGTGCCCGACATCGTCGCGAGTGTCGAAGCGGAAGCAGAACGACTTGCCCGCACGTGGCTGACCGACACACGAGTCGATCGGAAGAACCTCAGCGACGAGAAACAGGCAGAGTACGACCGACTCGAAGGCATGTCGACCGAGCCTGAACGCATCAGTCTTGTGAGCCCGAAGACCGGGCAGACCGAGATGAAGATTCGACAGGCTGACGGTAACGAAACGGACCTTCCGTCGTACCGGAATCACCTCATGGTCACCGACAGCGGTGAGTTCCCGATTGAACTCAACGGGTGGGAACAGCATGTTCTCGCAGCCGAGTCTGGACGCAGCGGGTATGTCGGATGGTGGCGTAACCCTGACCGTGCCGTGAAGGAATCACTGGCGATCGCCTACAAGGATCCTTCACGAAATTGGAAGGCGCTGCGCCCCGATTTCGTGTTCTTCGCGCAAGGCCAGAACGGCATCGCCGTCGACCTCGTCGACCCGCACGGGCATCACCTCTCTGATGCGATGCCGAAGCTGCGCGGGCTCGCGGACTTCGTTGAAGAGTGGGGTGACGAATTCCGACGTGTCGAGTCTGTTGCCGAAACGAATGGCGTCTACCGCGTGCTCGATCTGAAGCGGGACCAGGTACGGCAAGCCATCCGCGAGCATCATGACGCGAAGGCCTTGTACGAGTCTGACCTCGCAGGCGACTACCGGTAGGGCGGGGAAATGGCGACACCGCTGACCGCGCATCAAGCGAAGTTCTATGCGCACCAATTGGAACGTTCGTACGCGTCTGACCATGTGGGGCGTCTTGCCGGGTTGCTGTTTGATGCGCAAGTGGAGCCAAAACCGCACCAAATCGACGCGGCGCTGTTCGCTCTTCAAACATCGTCATCGCCCGGCGTCATCCTGGCCGATGAAGTCGGGTTGGGAAAGACCATTGAAGCCGGAATCGTGCTCTGCCAGTATTGGGCGGAGCGGAAGCGGCGGATCCTGATCGTTGCCCCATCCTCGTTGCGCCAGCAATGGCAGCAGGAGCTTGATGAGAAGTTTGCGATCCCGGCGAAGCTGCTCGACGCGAAGAACAAGCGCGATCTGCTGAAACCAGGAACCGGCTTGGCGGGCAACGTCTTGATCTGTTCGTATGAGTTCGTGCTGCGAAATGTCGACGACCTGGCGCGCCATTGGGATCTGGTGATTGCCGACGAAGCACACCGGCTGCGCTCGTTCTGGAAAGGCGACGCAAAGATCGCACAAGCGGTGTCGGACGTGATCGGCACTGCAAGTAAATCGCTGTTGCTCACAGCCACGCCCTTGCAGAACCGATTGGAGGAGCTCTTCGGCCTGGTGTCAGTGTTTGACCCTGAGTTTTTCCACTCGATCGAGGGGTTTAAGGAACGCTACGTCGATCACCCCGAGGATTACGGCAATGACGACCTTGCGATGAGAATCTCACACATCGCGAAACGTACCCTACGACGCGACGCGCAGAAGTACATCCGGTTCACCGAGCGAATGCCACTCACTCTCGGCTTTATGCCCTCAGACGCGGAGCAAGATCTCTACAACAAAGTCAACGAGTACTTGCAGCGGCCGTTCCTCTACGCATTCGCCAAGTCGCAACGGCACCTATCCGCACTCATCCTCCGTAAACGACTGGGGTCATCGACCTATGCGGTTGCCTCGACGCTCGAGGGCATCGCGAATCGGCTCGAAGCCGAGATGCTGTCCGGTCGGCGGCGTGACAACCGTGGGGGGCTCGTCGACGAAGATATGACCGATGAGGAGATTGAAGACACTGAGTCGGCACTCTTCATCCTGACGCCGTCACCTGTTGCCGAGGACACCCGCAGGGAGATGGCGGAGGAAGTCGATGAGCTTCGCGCATACGCACATCTTGCCCGGTCGATTACGGTCAATCAGAAGGCCGTAAAGCTGTTGGATGCGCTCGACCAAGGCTTCGCTAAACTCGCGGAGATCGGCGCACCACAGAAAGCGATTATCTTTACTGACTCCACGAAGACACAGGAGTATCTTGCCGCGTCGCTGCGGGAGGCCGGGCGCGGTGACGGTCTGGTGCTCTTCAACGGTTCCAACAGTTCGCCCGAAGCGACAGAGACCTATCGCGAATGGTTGAAGGCCAACGAGGGCTCTGACCTCATCACAGGCATCCCTTCCGCAGATCGCCGCAAGTCACTCGTCGATGAGTTCCGTGAGCGTGGCACGATCATGATCGCGACTGAAGCCGCCGCCGAGGGCATCAACTTGCAGTTCTGCTCGATGCTGGTCAACTACGATCTGCCGTGGAACCCGCAGCGCGTCGAACAGCGTATTGGCCGTGTGCACCGATACGGGCAGCAGCACAATGTCATCGTCGTGAATTTCTCGAATCAGGGAAACCTCGCCGAAGAACGCATCCTCGAACTGCTGGACGAGAAGTTCAATCTCTTCAAGTCAGTCTTCGGCGCTTCAGACGAAGTACTCGGGACGATCGAGGACGGCCTCGACTTTGAGAAGAGAATCGCTGAGATCCTCGAACGCTGCAAATCGGCGGACGAGATCAACACGGCGTTCGACGCGCTGGAACGCGAATACCAGAGCGAGATCAGCCACGAGATGCAGTCGGCCCGCGCCCGCGTCTTCGACAACCTCGACCCAAACGTGCAGGACAAGCTCAAGAGCTATGACACTGAGCAAGGCAAGGTGCTCAACACCTTCGAACGGTTGTTGCTGCAGGTCACGCGGCACGAACTGGACCCCTTCGCTGCATTCGACGCCGATGGGTACAACTTCACACTTGCTGAAGCACCAGCCAACGGGATCCCAGTTGGTCGCTACTTCTTCAAGTCGAAACCGCAGCCTGGCGCGCACCAGTACCGATACGGTAGCGATCTTGGTCAGTATGTGGTGCAGTCTGCTCTCACCGAGGAGACTCCGGAGCGGTCACTCGTCTTTTCGATCGATCAGTCTGAGCGCGTCGCATCCGCCGTTCGTGACCTCGTTGGCGAACATGGAACGCTAACTGCCGAACTGCTCACGTTCACTACGCGAGCTGGTGACAACACCGTCACCGAGTCATACATTCTCGCCGCAGGCCGATCGGACAGCGGCCTGGTGCTTGATGCCGAACAAATTGAGCAGATCCTCGATCTCTCCTGCGTTCGAGTTGAACGCACCGAAGACATCGAAGTCAGTGACCTCCAGCCCGCACTCGTCCAGCAGGCAGAGGCCTTCACCGGCGAGGTACAGAACAGGTCGGCACAATTTAGCATTGAGCAAGGCGACCTGATCGAGTCACGGTTGAAAGACCATAAAGCGAAGTACGACGCCGATACGCGCAAGCTTGAGAAGGACCGGGCTGAGGCCCTCGCGCAAGAGCGCCGGACCGAGGACCTCACCGCGCGACTGAAATGTCGTAAGGAAGCACAGCGCCTCGCTCGTCGAGCGGACGACCTGTACGACGAGTTCAAGATGGAGCGTGACCGACTCAGGCGCAAAGCCGACGAGTATCTCGACATGATCGAACAGGCGCTGAAAGGCACCGACGACCGACAACACATTTTTACTTTGAAGTGGGCAGTGGAAGCATGATGAACGTCCCTCTCCGTTCACGGATTTGTGAACGAGAGATTTGCTTGTGACGACTGGCAATCCACGACTCCTAGCGGTGCTTCACAGCGAGCCCGCGGGAAGCGGGGCGCTCACATTGGGTCGCGTCGAACTCGCATGCAATGCACTCAACTTTGCTTCGTTCACCGTGGCGAATCTCTATCCTGCACAACTTCCAAACACGAACACCTTTCCCGAGATCAAGGACGACCCAGTTTGGGCAAACGGCAGAGGCCAGATCCTGGATATCCTCGATGCAGAGGCGACAGGAGCAGTTCTCCTGGGCTACGGCGTTAGCCCGCCCAGCGGAGTTCAGAGAAGAAACTACCTCGATCAGGTGTCGTGGCTGACTGAAGAGTTACGTCGTCGGTCCGTCGAAGTTTGGACGTTCGGCGGCCGAACATCGCACCCCTCGCGCTGGCATCGTCATGTGCACAAACAGGCTCCAGGCAATTCCATCGAAGAAACTGCCCGGCAGTTTCTGACACGATACGAGCCCTAATCAGCAGCGGTTGGGTTTCTTCGGATGTGAGTCCCCCGCGGAGCCTCGGGCGAGTGTCAGGCTGACACGTGGCTCGCAAGCCAGGAACTAACGGTAGTGCGCCACTTATCGCGATCCGAGTTCCAGGGCAGCGTGTGACCTGCGTCGAAGAGTTCAAGCTGTACAAGATCGGGACGTCGATTACGAAGCTTTTCGGAGAGGGTGGCGAGGACTGAATCGTCGCTGGCGCCATGAAGAACCAGGGTCGGCACGGTGAAATCATTTGCACGCTGCACCCAATCAAATTCTCGAAGTGGGATCCCGCTCGGCAGCCCGACTACGCGAGCCAGCGGGTCGCAGGTCAACCATGGAATGGCGAGTTGTCCTGCTGCCGCGGGCAGATTACTTCGCACACAATTCGCTTTGATCACCTCGACCCAATCGAGCACCGGTGAGTCGAGCACGAGACCTACGACTAGCTGCGCATAACCCGACCTGTGCGCGAGCTGTAGTGCGATCGCGGCACCCATCGACCAACCAAACAACACGAGCTGTTCGGCTCCACGACGAACTGCATAACTGATCGCTGCTTCGACATCTTCTATCTCAGTGGCCCCGAGTGTTGAGCGACCGCCCCCGATGCTCAGGCCGTCACCGTCGTTACGGTAGCTCACGACGAGAGACGTGTACCCCAGATTCGTGGCAACTTGCACGCCGCGAAGCGTGCCTGCGCGGGAGCTGCCAAGACCGTGAATATGAATCGCCCACGTCGACGAGCTGCCACCGACCCGCCATGCGGGTGCGCACCCCGACGGGGTGTTGATCATGATGTCATGAGCTTCGAGCCCTGCATCCGCTGGAGTAGCAAAGTAGATGCCGCTCCACGAGACACGATCACCCACTTGGAGGGTGGGTCCGTCGGAAGTTCCGGTGACTTCACGGGCGATTTGCTTTGGCCCGCGGTCCTGCATCTCGCTACCGAGCTGCACCCAACCGCCTCGTTCAAACCAAAGATTGTAGACACCTTGTGCAGTGGTGTCTGGCGTGCGGTCGAGCACAATCCAGCGCACACCACCGTCGTCTTCAATGCCGCGAACAACGAGGTTGAAGGTTCGCACGCCGACGGGCGCGGTGAGCTTGCGGGCGATAGCCCAGCCAAGAGCGGCTGCACCTGCGCCCAGCAGCGCGACGCCAGCGCCGAGGGTATGCCCCACTCTCACGACGACTCCGCTTTGACCTCAACGCCAGAGGTCTTGCGCCGGTTCGTCTTCGGCACCTTCACTCCCAACAAGTGGGCCTCAGCATGTTCGAGCAATGTGCGGTCGGCATCGTCGATGGCGAAGGTCACCCGTGGGTCGATCATGGCGTCACGTATCTCGACGATGTTGCGATGCAATCGTGCTTCGGGTTCCTCGAGAATTCCCGGAATGGAGTGGCTCCCGCTGAGACCAGGCCTAAGGCTGGTTGCATCACGCCAGATCGGGTCGAGCTGGGCGACGAGCACGTCGGTCTGCACATCACGCAGGCACTGCCGGAGCGAGCGCATCGCAGGCTGCGCGATGAAGCCCGCACAAAGAAACAGGAACGTCGCGATCATGAGCGGCCCGTATGCGGGATCAACCGCATACATGACACTCAGTGCGCCGGTGACGTGTGCGACGTCCATGATGATCACGGTGGCGCACAGTGCAATACCGCAACCAGCTCCGACCGCCAGCAGCATCGCGGGCACTCGAAGCACTCCTGAAGCGAGTCGAAACTGCCGCATGGCCAGCACGAGCATGGCGGCGACAACAATGCCGCAGTACGCGAAGACGGTAATCGAGTAGATCGCAGCAGCGGGATGAGCGCCAAGATCACGCATGAACTTTGTGGTCGTCTCGCCGCGGTCGATGAAGAAGAACAGTATGGCGACGCAGGTAAGTGCAACGACGAGCACCGGGAGCCCGACGGCGATCTTGACCAGTTGGGGCCGGTAGTCTCCTGCCTTCATCACGCCCCCGCCAAGAAAGAAGAGACCCGTCATGAGCAAAGCATCGCTCGCAAGGGTGACGAGGTTCGTTCCACTCAGTGCGGGATCGATCGTGAGGTAGATGTCGTCGATATTGAGCGTCATCGCAAGCGCGATGGCATCCGCAGCGTAAGTAATACTGCGGTCGGCACGCCCTCGACGCAGAATGAGCAGGCTTGCGACCAGCGTCCACATGACGCCTGCGACAAGCACTTGGATCACCCGAATATCTCCGTGTAGCTCGTCTCAGCAAACGCCGACCCGCGGATGCCTGCGGCCAGGCGATCAGCCAAGCTTTCAGCGGCGATCTCGTCTTCTGATTCAACGTCTTTCCGTGCCAGTACACGGGAGCGTAGAGAAGCAGGAATGTCGGGGAACAGTGTGTTGTGTACGACATCGTTGAGCGAGCAACCTTCGCCATCACAGTGTCCAAGGATGATGTGCGCGAATTCGTGCAGCACGAACTGCTGGCTATGAAGGGCCGAGTCGGTACGGGCGTGGAGGATCACGTCTTGGTCTTCGCCGTAGAACAGCAACGCACAAAGTCCGTCGTTGTCGCCAATCTCCGCGAGTTCAGCGACCCGAATCTCACGCCCTCGTTGCCGCTGCACAGCGTCGGTGAGTGCTTCGAATGTGAAGTTTTCGCCCAGCTGTAAGCTCGCGACTGCGGTCGTTACGGTCTGTTCGATATTCACGGTGTGCTCACTATCTGTTTGAGAGCATCCTCGGCGTCAACCTTGTGAGCGACACCGGTGTTGCTCCGTTACTGTGTCATTTCTCGATCCAAAAATTGGGTGATGGCCTGGAGTGTTTCCGGCGAAAGGTCACCAAGCGTACGCGTCGCATACGATTTCACTTTTGCTGCCCGCATCGAGCGCACGAGATCAATCTGGGCCTTCACCTTCTCCGGCGTTGAGGCATCACTATCGCCGGTGATGAAGTCAACGTCGACGTCGAAGAACTCGGCGAGCCCTGCAAACACCTCAGAGTCATCGACTTTTCGGTGCCCGTTGATCATGTAAGTCCAGCGGGATCGCGACAAGCTTGTACCGCGCTCTTTCAAGAATGCGGCAATCTCCAAGAACGACGGTTCAGTACCGGTCTCGGCAGCTTTGACATCGAGCAGCAGGCGCAGGCGTTTTTCAAGAAGTTCGGCCGCGGCCTTGTTCTGATCTTCGGTCTGGTGCATGGTGCCCTTCCCCTCGGGATGGGTTCGGCGATAGTCAATCGTCACCTTTTGAGGTGATTACGCATGATCAATGTACCTCTTGGGCATGCTCAAATCAAGGGTTGCGCATGCTCAAATGTGGTGTTAGACAGTAGGTCACATGATTTTGGGCATGCTCAACGGCGAATGTTGGGCGTGCACCCGTCTCTGCACCGAGGAGGTGCACCATGCGCTTCACCCATGCCAAAAACTGGTCATCCTGCCGCCACACCGGACACTCACGCACACCTCTCAGATGCACTGCCACACGAGTTCGTCGCGCGGCACGACAGAGAGGAGATCCAGTTATGGCCACGATCGAGGATCGCCAAGCCGCCAGAGACGCAAAGCTCGATGAGCTGCACGAAAAGCTCGCGGGGGCCGTCGAAGAACTCGTATCTGGTGACGATTGGAAGCGGGCCTTGACGTTCGCGGCCAACTTTCGAAGCCGTTCTTTCAACAACACGCTGCTGATCTGGGTGCAGCATCAGGCGGCCCACGAGCAGGGCCTTGTGCCTGATCCGATGCCGACCTACGTCGCCGGATACAAGCAATGGCAAGATCTCGGCCGCCAAGTGCAGAAGGGGCAACCCGGGTATCAGATCCTCGCGCCCGTCACCGGCCGCTTCGCTTCTGCCACGCCAGCAAATGCAGATTCATGGAGGCGACTAAAGAAGTTCGAGAAACCTCGGCAAGGTGAGGCGGTGAGATCAAAGATGATCGGCGTTCGCCCGGCCTATGTGTGGGATGCCTCTCAGACCGCGGGTGATCCACTTCCTGAGCTACCCGCCCCGACTTTGCTTGAGGGCGAAGCACCCGCCGGGCTTTGGGAAGGGCTTGCGAAACAGGTTGAAGCCGCGGGGTTCTCGTTGGACGATGTGCCCGATACACCATCAATTCACGGGGCGAATGGCGTCACGAACTACACCGAGAAGAGCGTGCTCGTGCGCGCCGACATGGATGCTGCAGCAAGGGTGAAGACGCTCGCGCACGAGTTGGGACACGTGCTTATGCACGACCCCGAGAATGCTGACGTCCGACTGCACCGTGGCATCGGCGAGGTCGAAGCAGAATCTGTCGCACTGATGATCGGCGCAGCACATGGCATGGATACCACCGGCTACACGATTCCCTATGTCTCGACGTGGGCGGCTCAAGTCGATGGTGAGGAACCGTCGAAGATCGTTCGAGCAACTGGCGAGCGAGTCCGAACGACGGCGATGAAAATACTCGATCAGCTCGACACTCACATGACTACTGACGGCACTCCACCGGGGCTTGAACGGGAGTCGACTCGACGCAGCGTTCAGACAGCCGAACGCACCAGCGTCTCGCCCTCAACGATCGATACCGGAGTCTCCCAGCGAAGTACGTTGATCGATGCGCGGGGGCTGCGATGATCCCGCGCGAAGCGTTCGTGACAACGCTCGATCGCGTTGGTCACGAGGTATCCGTCCGCCAGGGCGCGCTCGCGCTCGCAGCTTCGGGCATCCCCGTGTTTCCATGTGTCACAGGCGGGAAGCGCCCGGTTGTTGCGCGTGGATTTCATGAGGCCAGTAGTGATCCTGAGCTAGTTCTTCGCTGGTGGGCCGCAATGCCTTCAGCGAATATCGGGATGCCGACCGGCGCCGTCTCAGGTCTTGTTGTGGTCGACGTCGATGTGCACGGCCCCGTCAACGGTTACGACGCACTCGGTGGCGCCGAGCACGCCGGGCGGCTTGAAGGTTGGGAGGCCGCGGTCAGGACTCCGTCTGGCGGGCTCCACCTCTATTTCCCAGTAGCCGCAAACGTTGAGCAGCGCTCATGGCAATCTGCACGGGCTGGGATCGACTTCCGCGGTGACGGTGGCTACGTTATCGTCCCTCCGTCGCTGCGCACCATCGACGGCCGCGTGCGCCAGTACGAGGTTCTCCGGCTGGCTAGTGAATCAGGCCATCCGCTCGATTCGCAGCAGCTCCGCGACTATCTCGATCCACCGCGCCGTATCGAGTGGCGCCGGAGTGGACGCCTGCCACAACAGCCTGTCGACGTGCAGCGGCTGGCAGATTGGGTTGCGCGCCGCCAAGAAGGCGAACGTAATCATGGACTGTTCTGGGCCGCCTGCAAGATGGCCGAGCAGCAAGTGCCGACAGTCGAAGCGCTCGAAGCGCTGAGTCCCGCCGCTGAGCGGGCAGGCCTCAGCCACCGCGAAACGACGACGACCGTGAGGTCAGCTTACCGAGCGGTGCAGGGCGCCCCTCCGCAGCAGTCGATACGAGTCAGCGCATCGACTTCACACGACCGACCGCCGCCTTCATCAACCTTTCGGATGCTGTCATGAGTGACTTCAACGGACGACGGTGGGCAGTATCGACAGCTGTGGCAGGCACCGTCTTCATTGCTGCGGGAGCCTTCTGGCTGTCGTTCACCTCGCTCGCAGACCTTGCCGCACGGTCTGGAATTGGTGATGGCCAAGCATGGGCATGGCCACTGATTGTCGACGGAGTCATCGTCGTCTCGACCGTCGCCGTCGTCGCGCTGGCCGGGGCCCGCGCCGCCTGGTATCCCTGGACACTACTCGCTGGTGCGGCAGCCGTGTCGGTCACGGCGAATTCAATCCATGCCGTAGTCGCTGCGGATGCCGATGTGCCGAGCTTTCTTGCCGCTGCGGTCGCCGCAGTTCCGCCCGTGGTCTTGCTGGCGATCACGCATCTCACCGTGCTCCTCATCCGGACTCCCGCGACTACTGAAACAGCCGAAAGCACTGAGACGTCAGCCATTCAGACCTCACCCCAAGACTCTGCGATGACGTTGCGCGATGCCGGTTGGTCGAACAAGGCCATCGCACACGAACTGAATGTGCACCCTTCCACCGTGGGGCGCTGGTTCGCCAACATCCCGCTCACCGTTGAGGGCCTTAAGCCCTCCCCCGCAACGACATCCGACGAGGAGCCAAAATGAACGAGATAGAGAAGGATGCTTTGACTGCCAGCACCGATCGTCATCTGGCAAACGATCATCTCTTGCCAGAAGCTGTCGAGGCCGCGAGCGTTCAGCGTCGGCGCACGCGTGCGGGAGTCGATCCATCGGTCTACCGAGGCCGAGGAGTCGAATGGGTGCGTCCGACTGACCTGATTGCACGCGGGAGTTCGCGCCTCGCTGGGGCGGGGATCAACTTCCAAACCAAACTCCGGCGCCGCACGTTTGAAGTGACTGCGGCGAGCGCCCGCGGCATCGCAGACCGGGCCCGGCACCTCCCACCGTTATCCGCGTTCGGCCATGGCAATCACCGTCATGGTGCTGGACGAGGCGTGATCGGGACGCACTGATCGTTGGTCATGACCTCTCATGGGCACTTCACGGACACCTAAGAATCCGCTGGGGAGCGGGCGCGCACCTGCTTGCCAGGAGGTTCCCACACCATGACCAATTCAAGCCACTCTGCGTCACGACCTCGCGAGGACTACACGACCAGCGAAGGGCTCCGCGCCCTCCTGCATCGGCTGCACCGCTCGGGTTCACATGCCTGGAAGCACGACCGCGTCGCCGCTGACCTCGCCGCATTCGCCGCAGAAAAGTACGCGGCGTTGGCTCGCAAGCATGGCCTCGATCCTTGGGAGGCAGCGTCGGCAGCTTTCGACGTTATGAGGACGCGATCCGCTCGTGAGGCGATTGATCCTTGGGCCGTGGTAACCCGCGGTGTTCAAGTCACCTGCATCGCTGAAGAGCGGGGACAGGGATTGCTCTGCGCGACCCATCAAGCACGTCGACCCCATATTTCTGCGTTCCATGACCCGGAGCGCTTTGCCGACCGAGAGAACCCACTGGCCGATTATCACCCGGCATTCCACGTGGTGGACCGGTACTCGGTCGCTGAAGACGATGACCCTGACGTTACCCGAAATGTTGACACTGCTCGCCGCGCAATCGACGCGTCGATCACTCTGTTTACAACGTTGGGCTGGCCCGAAAGCACTGCCCGTACGGCGATCGAACACGTTTGTAGTGCGGTGGCACGTGCCGGGTCTCGACAGAGTGCGTACGAACTGCTGCGTCGAGACAAGCACGCCCGGGCACTGCTCGATTTGCCCGCCGACTCTTGGTCGGCGCTATTGCAGGTGTTGCTCGGGCACCCCCATCCCGCGTATCGCGCGACGAGCACCGGACGAGGCATCCTTCTCCGCATCCTCGTCGGTGAAGCGCTCGCAACACTCCTCAGCGACGATGACTTGGTCACGGCTATCGCGATGTCTGTCCCCACCCACGGGAGCAACCAATGAGTCGCGACGGCGGACATATCGAGTTGGACCGTGCCGTCGAATCAATCCGCGTTGGGCGGCGTCACCGCACTGGACTCGGCGACCTCGACTCGCTCGCAGCCTCGATTGAGCGCGACGGTTTGCTCCAACCGATCACGGTCACGCCCGACGGGATCTTGGTATGCGGTGCGCGCCGATTGGCCGCGATCAAGCAGCTCGGCTGGCAGCACGTCAAGGTTTGGGTGCGTTCAGGTATCTCGGGAGATCTCGCGCACCTGCTTGCTGAACAAGATGACAACATGCTGCACAAGCCGCTCACCCAGCTGGAGGGTGCAGCGCTCTATCGGGAGATCAAGTCGCTGATGGCTGAAGATGCTGCTCGTCGACAAGAAGCGTCGCGTTTCAGCAGCAAAAATCAGCCGGGAAGTGACGGTGCAGCAAATTTTGCGCCACCGTCAGAATCACCGGGACAATCTCGCGCCCAGGCCGCTGCGATGATCCCCGATGGTGCTTCACACACCACGCTCGAGAAGATCAACTACCTGCAGCAGATCGCTGAGGACCAAGATCAATCAGAGACAGTTCGTGTGGGAGTTGCCGCCGAGCTCGAACTCATCGGTTCAGGCGCACCGGTACACCCGAGTTATCTGAGGGCCCGCCAGCTTGTCGCGGAGGCGGACTCCGATGCACCTGAGGAAGATGTCGCGAAGCTGGCGGAAGAAGCTCTGGCGCGTCTCAAGAGCACGCCGCGCACCAAGCGCCGCTCTTCGCCGAGTCCGCAGACGAATCGTGCGGACGACGACGAGCCGTGGCCAGTTCGCGCGTTCGTTGTTACCTGGACTGAGCTCGATGGGTGGTGGCGTCACTTTGATGTCGACGACCTCGCTCTCAAACTGAGTGCTGCTGAAGTCGAGTTGTTCTTGCGTGCAGTGGATGCGACCTCAGACTTCGCGGAGCGACTCCGAACAGCGCTCGATACCAACGTTGATACCGCTGAGCAGCCAATGGAGATAAGGAACCTCCGAGCGATCTGATGCGCGGCCGACGCTGCGCACCTTCCAGGCATGAAGCTTCTGACCGCTCCCCGTTCCCGCCGCACCGTTGTCGCCCTCATAGCGACCGCAGTCGTGGTGCTCCTCATGACCGGCGTTGGCGTCTACGGACTCATCATTGGATCCCGCGGGCACGGTGAGCCAACCGGCCCGGTCTCGCCAACTACTGAACATGAACCTGGGCCTTCGAATACCCCGGATGCACCGACACCTCGGATTCCGGTGATCCCCCACAGCACCGATGCCGAAACCTTCGCACGTGGCGTCGCTACGGCGCTGTTTACCTGGGACACCGGCAGTGGATTCCTTCCGCTGGACTACACCGAGGTCATCCTCGACGTTGCAGACCCGAGTGGCACCGAGCAGCCCGGCCTCGCGGCCGATCTCGCAACCTACTTGCCCACGCACGATGCGTGGACGCAACTGCGCCAGTACGCAACGCAGCAACACTTGGAGATCACTTCCGCGTACATGCCGGATGCCTGGGCTGACGCGCTTGCGCAAGCTCAACGAGGCCAGCTCCCCGAAGGTGCCACCGCGTTCACGATCGAGGGAATCCGCCATCGTTCCGGCGACTGGAATGGTGACCAGGTCAGTGCCGACCAGCAGGTCGCTTTCACTATTTTCATCGCCTGCCCGCCCAAAGACACCTGCCATGTCTTGCGGCTTTCACAGCTGAATAATCCGCTGCGGTAGGAAGCCCGGCTCATGATGAAGAAACTCGCGATCGCAGTCGTCACTCTCATGCTCCTCGCACCAACACTGGGGCTCGTCACCGTCGGTCTTGTGATGAACCCCGCCGCTATTGCGTGCCTCTCATCGTCAAGTCTCACGCTCGGTAACGTGCCGGACTCTCTCGTGGTGACAACTGCAAATGGGGAGACGTTCACGCTCAACAAGCAACAGCTGACGCATGCCGCAACGATCATCACCGTGGGCTCAGGCATCGAAGGTGTCACACGCGATGGCGTGCAGATCGCGCTCATGGCCGCCCTCACCGAGTCAACGCTGCGGCAACTCGCGAACACGGGAACCTACCCAGAATCCGGGGACTACCCGAACGATGGAAATGGATCCGATCACGACTCGCTCGGCCTCTTTCAGATGCGCCCGCAATCGGGGTGGGGATCTGTCGCTGGCCTGATGGACCCCGAATATCAGGCTGCCGCTTTCTTCGGAGGGCCGTCGGGGCCTAACTATCCGTCGCCTCGCGGCCTGCTCGATATCCCCGGCTGGCAGAGCATGGGCAAGGGCGAAGTAGCACAGGCGGTCGAGGTGTCTGCGTACCCGGATCGGTACAACAACTACGAACCCGTTGCCGCAAAGATTCTCGCAACGCTAACGAGCGGTGCCTCGACGTCGTCAGCGACGGCGTCAACGGCGGCGCCCCCAGCACCATCACCTGGCGCGGTGACGAAAACCTCTCGTGTCGTGTTTCCGCTCCCGGAAGGTAGCTGGGTTCACACTGGCGACTTTGGACCGCGCGTTGATCCCATCACCGGGGAAAGCGCCTTCCATACCGGCACCGATCTTGCTGCCGCCGACGGAACTCAGATTCTCGCTGCAGCAGATGGAGTGGTGACCGTCGCAGAGTTCTCCGGCGGTTGGGGTGGGTTGATCGTCATCGTGCATCACATTGACGGCGCCACCGTCGCCACCGCGTACGCGCACATGTGGCGAAACGGCATCCACGTAACTGTAGAAGACCGTGTCATTGCTGGTCAGCACATCGGTGATGTCGGTTCATCGGGGCGTTCAACCGGACCACATTTGCATTTTGAAGTCCGTCCAGGCGGCACCTATGCGGAGGCGATCGATGCGGCGAAATGGCTCAACGATCACGACGCCGCTGATCTCCCAGAGGCGACTGCCGGTGCTGGATGTTCTGCGACGACAGGAGGCACGTCATGAATGTATTTCCAGACTTCGGCAGCATGAGCGGCATCGGTGATCTCAAGGTTGTCATCGGAGCGATGCTCACGATCATCCTTGTTGTCGCCGTCCTCATGATCATCGTCAGCGCAATCATCTGGGGCATCTCGACCTCCAGCGGCAACCCCGCGGTCGCGGCTAAGGCACGCGCGGGGGTCTTCGTAGCTCTGGGCGCCGCGATCCTCGCAGGCGGCGGTGTGACCTGGCTGAACTGGCTCATTCATCTGGGCAAGCAGTTGTAGCTCTCTGCCGCATCGTGACGAACGGGAACGGGCTGCACACCTGGCTCTCGACCATGTTTCGTCTGCCGCCGTCGGCGGTGTTCACGCCAAGGAGCCACCGTGTTTGAACTCATCACGACCATCGCCGCAGTCTTGCCGATGAACATCGACATCACACCGAATGACTCCGGTCTGCCGGGGATCGCGCAATTGCGCACCATTGTCGGTGCCGTCATGACTGTCGGGCTCATCCTTTCCGTACTCGCGCTGATTATCTCCGCGATCGTGTGGGGGTTCGGATCGAACTCGTCCAATCCACATCTCGCAGGTCGCGGCAAGCTCGGCGTACTCATCTCGTGTGGTGCGGCAGTCATCTGCGGCGCATCCGTGACCCTGATCAATTTCTTCTGGAACGTCGGACAGCAGGTCTGAGGCTCACCACCCACCAGTTCAGGGAGGCTTGCGATGAGTGTCTGCGATATCCCCGTCATATCCAACGTCTGCGATGCCGTCGGTGAAGGCGCCGCGACTCTGGTGTCGGCGCCCTTCGACTGGCTCGCCTCCACGATGGGTCAAGCCGCGGGCTGGCTCATCGAAGCCATGTGGACTGTCTTCGACAGCACGACCCTCGTAGACGTCCAATCAGAAGGCTACCTTGACGTCTACAACCTGCTCTTTGGAATCGGTGTCTTCATCGTCTTGCTGTTCTTCTGCTTCCAGCTGGTCCTCGGCCTCATCAGGCGCGAGCCCGCCGCGCTCTCACGCGCAGCACTCGGCGCAGCCAAAGCCGTTCTCGGCTCCTTCGTCGTCATCACGTTGACGGCAACTGCTCTGGAGATTGTGGATCAGTTGTGCATCGGTGTCGTCCAGGCGGCAGGAGAAACCACCGAAACTATGGGCGACAAGATCGCGCTCCTCACCGCCGGGCTCACCACAATCAACATCGCGGCTCCCGGCGTCGGCGCGATCGTTACGATCTTCCTCGCCGGGCTGATGATCTGTGCGGTCGCGATTGTCTGGTTCTCGCTCCTGATCCGTAAAGCGTTGTTGCTCGTTGCGATCGTGCTCGCACCCATCGCATTCGCTGGAGCGGCTTGGGATGTCACCCGCGGATGGATCGGTAAATGGGCCGCGTTCGTTGTCGCGCTCATCATCTCCAAACTCGTCCTCGTCGTCGTGTTCCTCATCGCGATCACGCAGGTCTCAACGCCGATTGAGGCCGATCTGTCTTCCGTGACTGAACCGATCTCAGGCATCGTGCTGCTGTTCATTGCAGCCTTCGCGCCATACATGGTCTACCGGTTCATCTCGTTCCTCGGCTTCGATCTTTACCACGCGATGGGAAGCGAGCAAGAAGCAAAGAGCGCCGTGAACCGGCCCGTGCCCGTGCCGTCGAAATCGCAGAGCGACGGAGTCAAGAAGGTGCTCGATGGTGGCTCCGGCGGCGGTGCGACGCCGAACGCCACTCCAGCGGCAACGAGTGCACCCAGCACCGCTGCTTCAGCTAGAGCGGCATCCGGCGGATCAACTGCTGGTGCAGGCGCAGCATCCGGCGCCGGTGCCGGCGCCAGTGGCGGTGCCAGTGGCGGTGCCAGTGGCGGTGCCAGTGGCGCGGCCGCGGTAGCTGGCCCCGCAGCGGCGGCTATCATCGGTGCGAAAGTTATCAAAGGTGCCGCTACTGCCGGGCCTCAGCTCGGACGTGCTGTTGGCGGGACGGCCGAATCGGCGGCCGCTGGAGCTGGCAGCTCGGGTGCGGCACCCGCCGCTCCTCCTTCAACGTCTCAGCCTCCCGCGCCTCGATCAGACCCTGCACCACCCAGGCCTCAACCTCCGCAGCCGCGTACGACGGGGAAGGAATAACCCACAATGTCGAAGGACTATGACGATCAGCGAGCCGGTGACCTCATCCCGGTGAAGTTCTCCCGGCTGACGCGACGGGGCGTCCTGCTTGGGTTGTCACTCTCGCAGCTTGTTGCCCTCGGGCTTGGGGTCGGATCACTGGTGTGGGCGTTCTATGCCGGAGGTGGCATGCTCATCGTGTTCTCGGCACCCGTGTGGCTCGCCGCCGCGGCCGCGGTGTGGATCCGGATCTCTGGACGGGCGATCGTCGAATGGATTCCCGTCGTGTTCTGGTGGCTGTGGAAGACTACCGGCGGCCAGTTACTCTACCGGCGACGCGTTGTGAAGCCACGGCCCGTGGGTTCACTCGCGCTACCCGGCGACATGGCCCGGCTGCGCGAGTATGAAGATCCGATCACCGGTGCAGGGATGGTTCATGACCCAACCGCCAGCACCCTTACCGCCGTCGTTGCCGTCTCTCACCCTGCTTTCGTGCTCCTCGATCCCGGCGAACAGGACCGTCGCGTCAGCTCGTGGGGTCGAGTGCTCGCGACCGTATGTCGGTCGGGTCGACTCTCGATGCTGCAAATACTTGAGCGTACATTGCCAGACTCCGGTACCGGACTCGCCGAATGGTGGGCGTCACACGGGAACGCAGATGGTTCCTGGGCCTCAACAACATACGCCGAACTTATTGAACGTGCCGGGCCTGCAGGTGAGCGCCACGCAACGACGCTCTCACTCTCGCTCGATATGCACGCAGCGGCACGACAGATCCGCACTGCTGGTGGTGGAATTCGTGGTGCTGCAGCCGTGCTCCGGCAAGAAATGTCTTCGCTGATCGCCGCACTGCGCTCAGCCGACCTGGCTCCGTCAGATTGGTTGTCGTGCGGCGAGATCGCTGTGATCTTGCGCTCTGCGTATGACCCGGCGATCGCAGCGACACTCGAACGGCACGGTGAACTCGGCCAGTCGCTTGCCACTGCTGGGCCGGTCGCCGTGAACGAATCCTGGGCGAGGCTGCGCACGGACTCGGCATTCCATGCTGTGTTGTGGATCTCGGAGTGGCCCCGCTCGATGGTCTACCCGGGGTTCTTGGCACCGGTGCTCTTGTCCTCAGGGATCCAGCGATCCTTCTCGTTGCTGTGCACACCGATGCGGTCGGACCAGGCAGCACGCGACATCCGGAAGAAGAAGACCGAATACATTTCAGATGCAGCTCAGCGCCAGCGCATCGGCCAGATCGAGGATGCCTCGCAAACCGCGGAGTTTCAGGACGTTCTCCAGCAGGAAGCCGATCTCACCGCTGGGCACGGTGTCCTGCGCTACACCGGGCTCATCTCGGTCTCAGCGCGAACCGCAGACGAACTCGACGCCGCCGTCGCCGCGATCGAGCAAGCCGCGATCCAGGCGTCGTGTGAGACTCGCCTCCTCGTCGGCCAGCAGGCTCAGGCGTTCACCGCCGCGGCGCTCCCGCTTTGTCGTGTGATGTAGCAAGTCATCAATGTCAGTGGCGCGAAGTATGCTCATGAGCATTAGCTCAATGAAAGGCGTGGGACTTGGGGATCAACTGGCCAGGAGTAAGTACCGGTGGCGGCGATATGGATGACACTGCACGTAAGGAAGTGCAGGCGCTCCTTGACAATTTCGGTGACTCGGTGAGCAAAGCGCTCGCCGAACTAGGACTTCCCGCTTACACCTCCCCCTTTTTCAAACCGTTCTCGCTCATAGCGCTCAGAGACCGCACACAAGTACTGATTGCTCTGAGCCCCGCTTCAGGTGTTGCGCAGCTGACCTGGCTGGATCGCCCAGATGAGGTGTATTCCCAAACAGCAATGACCCAGCTGGTTGAGCAGCAGCTCGGCTGGACAGAAGTACTCGTTCTTGCACTACCTTTGCCAAATAATCCTCAGCGAATCGCCATACTCCACTCAATTGCAGTCGCTCATTCTAAGGAAATCGAAACCCTGAACGCTCTTGGAAAACTAGGCGACATCCAGCATGTTCGCCACCTGGAAAATGACCTCCGTCGCTTCCTTGAGGACCATCCAGAACCAAGTCGAAATGTCTTCGTCATGATGCGTTTCAGTGACACTCCACAGATGAAACAGATTCATCGCGCCATCGTTGATGGACTCAAAGAACACGGCATGAACGCAGTGCGAGCCGACGACCGCGACTACACCGGAGAGCTCTGGTCAAATATCGAGGTCTATCTGACCGGCTGCCAATACGGCATCGCAGTTTTTGAAGACATCGACCAGCGAGATTTCAACCCCAACGTCTCTTTGGAACTTGGCTATCTCATGGGCCGGGGAAAGCGCACGCTTCTCTTGAAAGAAAAGCGTCTACCCAGAGTGCCCACCGATGTCGTCCACCGCCTCTATAAAGAGTTCGACGGCTACGATATTGAGAACTCGATCAAACGCGAGGTCGGACAGTGGATCACCAGGGATCTTAGGATCTGAGAGCCACAGTACCTGGAAGCTTATTGATTCAGTGATCTAGCACAATCTCCACGCACTCTCGCATCTAAGCATCAGACACGGCTCACGCACCTTCTCGACATACAGATTGTTATCTCGATTGTTGAGAGGTCACCATGCCCACGTTTTATGATCCCGGCGCTGATGCCGGTGAAGCATCCGAGGCGCTGCGCGGACTCGCGCACGCGACTCGTACGTTCGAGAATCCACATGATCTGTATGGGGTACTCGGTGACTTGCTGTCAGGCGTGAGATCGCTCAAGCAGGTGCTCGACCAGCTCGCTGCAGCCCATGTCGAGAATCGTCCTCGCGCGTTTGATGATCACGGTGACCACGCCATCGGGTCGAAGGATGCTCTTGCAGCCGCCGACGAACTCCACCACGCAGCGACCCTGATCGACCAGGCAGAAGAGCGACTCGACGCAGCGGCCACAGCAGCAAGTCGCGTTGCTTGGCGCGAAGCTCCCAGCATTGATCCACACCCGGTTGCTCGGTGGATCAGTGTCGTCTTCCTGCAAGGTCAAGAAGCAGATGAGGTGCTCGACATGATCGACGCCGATGGCGCTCTCGCTGGGCTCAGCCATCTGAAGTCCTGGGACTTCGGTGACGAGACCACCAGCACGGCCATGGAGAACGGGTACGTCTATGAAGTTCCACCAAGCGGGCCGCTTGAGCGTGAAGTACGAGATGGCGATTACCATCTGGCGTACAGCCACAGCTTCGAGCACGTCGCCCTGTATCGGCTCCATAGTGTTGCACCAGCTGACCAACTACCTGGTCACAGTCGCGCCCATGGTGCTCCGTCGGTATCGGTCCGACCCCGTGAGCAACAGCGAACGTCGTGGTTCGAGCCCGCCAGCATCACGGCGATCAAGCAGCAGCGAGGGCTGGGACTATGAACCACGATGACACCGAGCGTCTACACACCTCGGTCCTCGTCGCTCCAGCATCCGAGAAGCGACGCGTGCGCAAACAGCGCGTTCAGGCTGCCGCAAAGTTGCAAGCTGAGCAGAAGAAAACGGAGCATCAGGCGGTTCGCGCGAAATACGCCGCCGAATTGGCGGAGCGCCGGGCGACCACGTACCTCCCGGGTGCTGGAGAGCCTGGCACTGCCCAGCTGCGTTCTCCCGGAAAGCTTCGCTTGCCACGGCATCAAGACACCTCGGCAACCCTTGCTGGCGCGTACCCATTTCTAGCTGAAGGCGGCCTCGGGCCTGATGGAGTTTTCGTTGGTCAAGACTTATATTCCGGCGGGTCATTCGTCTACGACCCGTGGGTGCTCTATGCTCGCGGCCTGATCACTGCCCCGAACCTCGTGCTCGCGGGGATCGTTGGATCCGGAAAATCCAGCTTGGCCAAAAGCCTCTATACCCGGTCCCTCCCGTTCGGCCGTCGTGTCTACGTTCCTGGCGACCCGAAGGGTGAGCACACTGCGGTAGCCGAAGCCGTCGGTGGCAAGGCAATCGTGCTCGGTCATGGACTCTCTGCTCGACTGAATCCTCTCGATGAGGGCTATCGGCCTGCAGGAATGAGTGAGGAGAACTGGGCATCCACAGTCTCAGCACGACGGCGCGATCTCATCGGCGCACTCGCGGAGACAGTTCTGACGCGACCACTCACTCCGCTGGAACACACATCGATCGATACGGCACTGACTGAGGTCGTGCGTAGCAACGACGTACCGATCCTTCCGATGGTCGTCGATCACATCCTTGCGCCGACGCCGGAAGCAGATCTCGATGGGCGTCTCGCCGAGGACGGACGTCTCGTCGGGCATGCGCTGCGGCGATTGGTCTCGGGCGACCTCGCCGGGCTCTTCGATGGCCCGTCAACAGTCACGTTCGATCCGACACTACCGATGATCTCGCTTGATTTGTCACGGGTGACGGAGAACTCGACGTTGATGTCGGTGCTCATGACGTGCTCGTCCGCCTGGATGGAGTCCGCACTCCTGGACCCAAACGGTGGTCAGCGCTGGTGTATTTACGACGAGGCGTGGCGTCTCATGTCGCATCCGGCGTTGCTGCGACGTATGGATGCTCACTGGCGGCTGGCGCGGCACTACGGGATCGCGAACATGCTCATTTTCCATAAGCTGACCGACCTGGAGAACGTCGGAGATCAAGGATCCGCAATGCGCGCCCTCGCCAATAGCCTGCTCGCGAATGCCGAAACGCGGATCATCTACCGACAGGAGTCCGATCAGCTCGGAGCAACTGCGAGAGCACTTGGGCTAACCGGAACCGAGCAGAAGCTCTTACCTGGGCTCGGTGTGGGGCAAGGCCTCTGGCGAATCAAAGATCGTTCCTTTGTGTGCCAGCACCAGCTGCACCCAGCAGAGCTGGAACTCTTCGACACGACCGGTCGCATGATGACATCGCAGCACACCCAATTCTTGGCTTAATTCTCACTCCTAGGCAACCTGTGCACCCAATAGTCGTAGACCACCACTCCCTTTACATGTTGTGTTACTCCCCAAAGATTATCCAGGCCGTCTTGAGGGTAGGTCGCTAAGAATGCTCTAAAATCTTCTGCGTCGTGGGTGTACGAAGGGATCTCCAAAATATTGTTATAGATCCATTTCGCACCGTGTTTCTCGACCAGCTTGTCAAACGAATAACGACGCCGGTGCTTAACATGCATGGTTACCTCGGAACGGACTTTCTTGTCCCGAGCCAAGATCTTCTGTGGAAGCACGGCGGGCTCCAAGATCTCACCGTTCGCTCCGAGGTGATCAGCTTCGGATAGGTATTTATACAGTGGGTACCAAGTCCTCGTAGGCACGTCTGCGATGTGCCGCTCTATGACTTCATCGGCCGGGAATCCTCCGGGAAGCGTCCCGAGGACGTCAGCAATCACATCTTCACGCTTGATGCCGACAACCCCAACGGCAGCTACCTTGGCTCCTACGCCGAAAACGATAGATAGTTCCTCGGCTTTGTCGTCATCAATATCTTGGTACGCATACAAGCGTTCCTTTGGATCGTTAGTTAAAACGATCTCATATACCTGCTCTTTCAAAATTCGTAAGGTACGAGCATTCAGCGCATGTTGCCGATTAGCCAGTGCTTCAAACACTTCAATCCAGTCAGGAACCACGATGCGAATGACTGGCAAGAGTTGCCCACCGACCGACATCTGAGTCCGTTCGACCGAAGGAGAAGCATCCGGGTCCCACTCAACAAAGATCAACCGGTCCTGGAGTTTTTCGACGCTCTTATTACGGAGTCCTTGAACTAGAGAAAGGAGTATCTGGTGAATATTTGGATCGTTGAAGCTGTAGCCGAGAAAGAGTACTGGATGCTCCACGAAAACCGTCAGCAGCTTCGCCGCGAGATATGCGTTCCGCTCCTCATAGACTTTATAGTCTTCTGCATCTAAAACGAGAGATGAAGGATCGGACGTAGAACCGTGAATTGCATATATCTCAGCGATTCCTTGAGGGTCGCTGAAAAGGAGGCCGTCCTGTCCCACGTACAGCTTGTAGGTTGGAAACGCATGCTCAAGAAGCTTGTCAAAGTTCGTGGTAATTAGCCCATCTACCGTTGTCTTAGTAAATAGGTTCCATTCATGTTGCAGGTCCGCCGAAGGCGCGAACGCGTCCAGTAATTCATCAAGGTATTTTGAAACCTCGACTTTAAGTGGTAGCGACATCGCTCCGGAGACTTCGTCTTGCCATTCCGCACGAGAGTCTGCAAACTCTTCGGAACGGAACCAGTGTTCCCTGAAAGCTTCGCCAAGCTTCGAAGCGGCTTCGGGTAATGTGCCGCTCTCATAATAAGAAAGTGGCATGCCTGTTGGCTCCGAAAACTTCGACAGAAGCTCTCGCCAGCTCGGCATAGATGCATATCGGCGCGAGAAGCCAGCTCCAACGAACAAATAGGGTCCTGCAAGTGGATGCAGGTGCTGCACCAGGAACGACTTTATTTCGGCCACATTCTGATCGTATCGCTGCGGCACTGATCTCACCGCGGTACACGCACGCCGGGGTCTTCGGGATCACCTCTAAAGCATGAGCATTCACAATGGCCCTGTCGCAACTCCGCCCGAATCACACGTCAATCTTCCGCTCGCAGTCATCACGGTCAACGAACACGGCACCATGGACGTCAATTACGACGGACGTGACTTCGCACCTTTAACCCCAGACTCTCTATGGAGCCGGGCACGGTTTGGGGATCTACTCGATGCGATCTCTGCCCACCGCACTCGCACTGTCCGAGTCGAGGTACACGAGTTCGATGGCTCTGTGTTCACCGATGTTGTCCACGCGGTGCGAAGCGAGCGCGCCACGGCAGACGCTGCCCTGCACACCGCGATGCGGCGAGCGCGGCACCGTCCGACGCATCAACTGTTCGAGATCACCGGGTCCGGGTTCATTCCAGGCGAAGACGTCACCGTTGCGCTGGCAGTGTCCAGCACCGTAGGGTCTGCTGATGGCAAGGCTCGTGGACTCGTCGACCTAAGCCAATTGGTGGATCACCGTACCGATATCTTGCTCATCGGACGTGTCTCGGGTGTCGTGGTCTCCGAGCGACTGCCGTCATGAGTACTCCACACTCGCAGGGTCGTGGCCTCGGTGATGAGCTAACCAACGCCTTGATGATTGCACTTGTTGCTGTCTTCGGTGTCGCCGTGGTTCTGCGAGCAGCAGGATCAATCGCTGCTTTCCTCACTGGGGCAGAGCAACCAGCTGTCGGCATTGCAGGTGGTGTCAACGTTCTCTTTGATCCGTTGGACCCAGCTACCGCATTCCAAGCGCCCGCGCTGAACGCGATCATCTACTGGGTGGTGGCGATGATGTTGCTTCTCGGACTCGGCGGGATGATCGGCTGGTGCTGGATGAGGTGGCGTCGCCATTCGCGTGCTGCCGATACTGATCCGCACAAGCTCGCTGGCACCGCCACTAGCCACGAAGTTGCAGCCAATGCATCTGCGAAGTCTCTCTTGCACCGAGCTGCCACCCTTCGTCCTTCGCTGGAGAGGCCCGCTCCCGAAGACGTGGGCTACCTACTTGGCCGCTCACGTGGCAAACAGATCTGGGCCAGCGTCGAAGACTCAATCCTGCTCATCGGGCCACCACGCTCAGGTAAAGGTCTGCATATCGTCATCCCGGCGATCCTCGATGCACCCGGCGCCGTCGTCACGACGTCGACGAGGCCCGACAATCTCACCGCAACACTCAAGGCACGCGAGCGGTTCGGTCCGGTTGCCGTCTTCGACCCTCAGCGCCTTGCCGAAAGCATCCCTGCCGGACTGCGGTGGTCGCCTATACGCGGGTGCGAGGATCCGCTCACCGCTATGATCCGAGCAACCGGACTTGCCGCGGCCACGGAGTTGTCTTCCGGTGGCGTCGAAGGCGGAGGGTTCTGGGAAGGAAAGACGCGCATTGCGTTGCAGGCGCTCCTGCACGCTGCAGCCCTCGATCACCGAAGCCCGACAGAACTCTTCCGATGGACGCTCGACCCCTCTGCGGCGGCCGAAGCAGTCGCTATATTGATCGGGTCGTCACGCGCGGCCACGGGTTGGGCAGAGTCGCTGGAGGCAATGCTCGATGCTGACCCGCGCACGCGCGACAGCATCTGGCAAGGCGTGTCGCTTGCGCTATCTGCACTCGCTGACCCGCGAGTGCTCGATGCCGTCAGCCCGTCCGACGGTGAACACTTTGACCCTGAGACATTCATTCGCAGTCGGGGCACTTTGTATTTGCTTGCAACCGGTGCGGGTGCCGGGAATAGCTCTGCCCTTGTCGCTGCGTTCGTTGAAGATCTCGTCGAGACGGCCCGTCGCATGGCTGCACGATCGCCGGGCGCGCGGCTTGACCCACCGCTTCTGCTCGCACTTGATGAGATTGGAAACCTCGCACCGCTCCCCTCGCTCCCGACGCTCATGGCGGAAGGTGGAGGTACGGGGATCACCACCATGCCCGTGCTCCAGTCACTCGCCCAAGCACGAGACAAGTGGTCAGAGAATCAAGCTGCGGCCATCTGGGATGCCAGCATCGCGAAGATTATTCTCGGCGGCGCATCAAACTCCCGCGACCTTCAAGACCTCTCCACGCTGATCGGCGAACGAGACGAGTTCATCGACTCGATCACGCTGGGTGACTATGGTTCGCGCTCGAACCAACGTTCCGTTCGCCGCGTCCCGATCTTGCCACCCGACCGCATCCGCACCCTGCCCTTTGGTACCGGTGTCATTCTGCTGCGGTCAGCACCGCCGATCATCACGGATCTTCATCCATGGCCAAAGCGACCTGACAGCCCTCAACTTAAGACCGATCGTGCGGCAGTTGAGACGCTGCTGCAACGCCCCACGACGTAACGGTACGTGCGGGGAATCCACGCGCACCTTCCTGATGCAGTGACCGAACAAAGCCGGTCACCCGAGCAGACAGGAAGAGAATATGTCGATCCACACGCAAGAATCCGTCTCAGGCTTTGTCGCCACAGATCCAAAACTGACGACCTCGGCAAAGGGAAACCAGCGTCTCTATTTCCGCTTTGGGCAGGAGCATTTTCGTCGCGAAGAGGACGGCAGCTTCACGCAGCTCGAAACCAGCTTTCACCATCTCGTCATGTTTGGACGCTCAGCGGAACTGGCAAACGAACGGTTCTTGAGAGGCGACAACTTCATCGCCGTGGGCTACCGACGTCCCGTGAGTTACGAACGCGATGGCCAGGCTTTCGAAAGCGATGAGTTCGTGGCGAAGCGCGTGGGTCATGACGTCGTTCGCACGCGGTACGAGGTTGACCGCTCGCCCCGCAAGAACGCAGTACGCGATGGTGCCACGCATGAGCAGAATCACACGTTTGACTCTCTCCCCCAGCGGGCGACAAATGTCACTCCAGCACTCGGCCTGTGAACAGCATCGAGGACAGAACCATGAACGAACACAATGCACCCAATGAGGGGCCCGAGTATGTGCACGACCAGCGGAACGAGGAAAACCTCGTTGCCGAGCCGCCGCATCCCGTCAACTGGAATCTGCTCACTTCGCATGACCTTGAGCAGGAACTCCTCGAACTCAACCGCTGGGTGAACTGGCTGCGCTTGGAGTATGGGCTCCCGGCGTCAGTGATCCCGCCGCTCTGGCACCGACACCCCGAGCTGCTCTGGGAGCTGTCTGCACTTCACCTGCATTGGCTCTGCACCTATGACATGAACCAAGACGGATCTGCCCCGCTGGGATGGCATCGAGACTTTGCCGACGCAAGGCAGCGTCTGCGCGATTGGATCGCCGCAAGCGGCACACGACTCGATCGAGATCGGCCCACACGGCTGACAATCTGGCCCGGCGAGGATCACGCGGTCGATATCGTCGAACAGGTCATCACTGACCGCGATGCCGACTTCGTGCAATTCGTCGTCGACCAGGTTCAAGCACGCGAGACCGCCGAAGATGCCTTCTACGCGAGCATCGACGATCACGCGGGAGAAGTTCCCAACTAATCGCGTTCACCGGCTGAGCACAGAGTTGGGCTCAGCCGGTGACTCCTGCGCGGCCGACTCTCTGCGGGCGACGGCCTCAAAATGCCTCCACCGAAGCAGCAGCACCACACTGACCGGGCCCATGACGATGAACTTCATCGCGTTCCAGAGGCAGATCAGGATCACGAGGTGCAACCACCCCGGCCCGCCGTGATCGATCAGATCTGAGCACCACACGACGGCCAGCGTGTAGGGCACGGCAAGCAGCATCGCGGGCACACCCCACTTCAGCCCGCGACGCCGCCGAATGAACGCGATGAGGATGTTGGTCGGCATGCAGTGTTGCATGAACGAGCGAACGTAGATACTCAAGATCCAGATTGAGCGAATCATGGCGGGCCTCCCGATACACATACTTCTCCGAAGAGGAGGCGACATATGATCGAGTTCCCGTGAGGGCCACCCCGAAGGGCCTATTACTTGTGGACGTGCCTCACCCTCCAATGTACGCCTGCTTCAACAGATGCGAAAGGGTCGGTTGAGGCGCACCTCCCAGAAGAAGTCACTCTCAAAGGAGGCCACCATGCCCGCACTCACTGCTCTTGCCACGGACAATCGCTCCGCCCGCGTATTGCTGTCGATGATCGGCACCCCCGGCGACGTCGCCACGGGAAAACTGCTCACCGAGGTGGGCGCCGTGGAGCTGATCTCAGTCGCCGACGGAAACGGACCGGTACCCGGAATGGGTCGCGTGCAAGCCGCAGTATGGCGCGACCGTCTACTTTCAGTTGCCACCCCGGATCGCCTTGCCGAACGAATAGTAGAGGCCAGCAAGTACCGTGTGATCATCCCGAGCGACCCCGATTGGCCAGCAGCACTCGACGATCTCGGCTACCGTGCCCCATATGCGCTCTGGGCGAGGGGACGCACGGAATTGCTTACTCAGCCGCTCTCCCAGCGAATCGCCGTCACTGGGGCCCGCGCCGACACCTCATACGGTGCGCATGTCACCGACGAACTCTGCGCAGACCTCTCTCAGAGCGGTCGAACGCTGATCGCAGGTGCCGCGTACGGGATCGAGGCATCGGCGCACCGTGCTGCCCTCATCCGCGGTGCGAACACGGTCGCCGTGCTGGCTTCTGGCATCGATCGCCCATACCCCGCGGGCCACACTGATCTCATCGATCGCATCGCACGCGAGGGCTTGCTGCTGTCTGAGGTGCCGCCAACCGTGGCTCCAACTCGCCAACGGTTCATCGACCGATCGCGCATCCTCGCTGCCCTGTCGGGCGCCACGATCATCGTTGAAGCAGGATCCCGGTCCGGTTCGTTACACGCAGCCACCGAGGCGGCGCAGCTGGGACGCTTCGTCGGCGCAGTCCCCGGGCCCATAACGAGCGCCGCAAGCACTGGCACCAACCTTCTTCTTCAAAGTGGCCACGCCCGTGTCGTCACCAGTGGGGCCGACATCGTGCGCATGCTGGAGGGCGAGACGAGCGCCCCTGAGCGGAGTGTGATCCGCTCAGGGGCGCCGCATGTTGCCTCACCCAAAAGTCGAGTGCTGTAACTCTTACCTTGCTGTGGGAATCTCTACCACCAGACTCCGCCGAAGCTCGTCGAGATCAACGCGGATGAGTCGGCCGACCCGATACCCGCGGACGGTGCCGTCAGCGATTCGACGCCTGATGGTCTTGACTGAGACCCCCAAGTTCTCGGCTGCGACCGCCAATGGAACCAACGCAGATTCAGATGCCTCAGATCGAATTCGAGCAGTCATGGTGTTACCTCCCTGTGAGCGAATGAGTGTCACTCCACAGGTGTCCGCGGCTGTCCGGTTAGGTCTCTGCGCCCCCTTCACCTTCCTTCTGTGCGCGGGTGATGCTCGTGCTGACACGGTCACTCATCCGATCAGCCAGCTCCCGGTCACGGCTCATCGTGGCGTGCTGGTAACGCAACACGATGTGGATGTCAGCGTGACCACCGCGCCGCATCAGCTCAGCGAGCGTCGCACCCTCTTGAGCGAAGAGGGTCAGCCCCGTGTGGCGGAGGTCGTGAAACCTGAAACGGTGGGGCAATCCCTCGACTCCGTCTCTCACATCAGCCCAGATGTATCCCCACCGGGTATTCGACAGCGGAATGATCCCCCGGCGGTCGGCGGGAAGCACCGGCGCCTTCGCGTCAGACGAAACGCAGTCCTCCAAGTGATGTTGCAGTCGACCGATCATGAGCTTCGGGATACTGAGGGATCGCTTGCCAGCTTCACTCTTCAGGTCGGTGTAGCCGCCGGTATTGGCGTTGAGTTGACGCCGAACGTGCAGCGTGGCACTTCCATCGTCATGCCACTCGATATCACGACGTTGCAGCCCAAGGCATTCGCCTCGGCGCAGCTGACACCATGCCGCGAGCAGTACTGCGATCGCGTACTGATCTGGAACCGCCTCGTACAGCGCTTCAACCTGTATGGGATTCGCAACGTCTTCACCTGCATCGTGGTCTGCGTCGTGCCTTACCGACTCTTGCCGCGGTACCGATACGTTTGGTGCGGCTGGGATGATGCCGTCTCGTGCGGCCTGTCGCAGGATCATCATGAGCACGATGAGCACAGGCCGAGTGATGCCGTTGAACTTCGAGTTCGGGTTGAGCGGCGCGGGGATCTGATCAAGCCGGTCCGTCATCACCTTGATGCGGGCGGCGTCGATCTCGCGCACTGGAGTACTTCCGAACTCTGGAACGAGGTAGCCGGTGACCTTCCCCTTGTACGAGCGCACCGTACCAACCGCCCGCTTCTTGCCGCTGCGATTAGGTTCAGTACGGATCATTTCAAGCCAGAGCGTGGAGTACTCCTCGAAGCCCAACGACTGCGCCTGTTCGGTGGCAAGCTCAGCTTGAAGCCGAGCTGCGATCTCCTCCGGTGGCTCCCACAGCCCCCGCGCCATCTTCGATTGCACACCAGCAAGCCAGGTTCGAGCATCCGTTTTGGTGAGGAATGTGAGCGGCCTGTCTTGTTCGGTTCTGGCCGTGTACGTCGTTCCGTCAGGCCCTGGGTAACGGGCTTGCCAGCGGCCAGAAGGGAGCTTGCGCAGGCTCCCCCAGTTCTCGCGTTTGGTGCTGCTCATGATGCTCTCCCATGGACTCGAACGGACGCTTGCGGACCGTCGTGCCACTTCGTGCCACTCGACCTCACACCCCTCATAAATCCGCATGATTCCGCGGATCTCCGGGAGTTAACTCGATCGTTTGTGGCACGAAGTGGCACGGCTTGGACGGTGCAGCAACTGCAGATTCCGGTCTCTACCTCGCCTCCCTTCCACGTGGAAGGTGCGCGCGTGCCATCCCCGTGCCACTTCGGGTGGGTATTCCTGTTCATCTCTGTTCTCCTCTGTCTTTCGACTGGGAGACACGAAAACGCCCCTGATCTGCGAAAACTCGCGGATCAGGGGCGTGATCAGGTATTTACCTGGGGCCGCTAAGAAGAAGTCTTAGAAGTCCCAATCCTCGTCTTCGGTGGCGACAGCCTTGCCGATCACGTACGAGGATCCCGATCCACTGAAGAAGTCGTGGTTCTCGTCTGAGTTCGGCGACAGCGACGAGAGGATCGCCGGGTTGACGTCGGTCATCTCCTTCGGGAACATCGGCTCGTAGCCGAGGTTCATCAGCGCCTTGTTCGCGTTGTAGTGCAGGAACTTCTTCACGTCTTCGGTGAGGCCGACGGAATCGTACAGATCTTGCGTGTACAGCACCTCGTTCTCGTACAGCTCATACATGAGCGAGAACGTGTAGTCCTTGAGCTCCTCACGGCGCTCCTCGGTCTCCTTCTCAAGCCCCTTCTGGAACTTGTAGCCGATGTAGTACCCGTGCACGGCCTCGTCGCGAATGATGAGGCGGATCAGGTCAGCCGTGTTCGTGAGCTTCGCCTTCGACGACCAGTAGATCGGCAGGTAGAAGCCCGAGTAGAAGAGGAACGACTCGAGCAGCGCCGAGGCGACCTTGCGCTTCAGCGGATCATCACCACGGTAGTAGTCGGTGATGATCTGTGCTTTTTTCTGCAGGTACGGGTTCTCGACCGACCAGCGGAATGCGTCGTCAATTTCCTGCGTCGAGCACAAGGTCGAGAAGATCGACGAGTAGCTCTTCGCGTGCACCGACTCCATGAACGCGATGTTCGTGTAGACCGCCTCCTCGTGCGGGGTGATCGCGTCGGGAATCAGCGAGACCGCTCCGACTGTGCCCTGGATCGTGTCGAGCAGGGTGAGTCCCGTGAAGACGCGCATGGTGAGCAGTTGCTCGTTCGGCGTCAGCGTCGCCCACGACTGCACATCATTCGAGAGCGGCACCTTCTCGGGCAGCCAGAAGTTGTTCACCAGACGGTTCCAGACCTCGAGGTCTTTCTCGTCCTCGATCCGGTTCCAGTTGATGGCCTGGACGTGATCCACCAGCTTCAGCGGCTGCGCGTTCATTGATTCCCTTTCTTTCCGTCGTCATGTGCCCTGACTTGGGCATCTTCGGCACAGTGCCGACAAGTATCGCTCACCACACCCTTGTTCGTGTGATATCGGGTGTGCGCGCTTCTCACGCTAGAGGGCATCGGACGGCCCCTGCGGGTCGCCGACATTCGTGCGCGCGTCTCCGGACTCGCGCGCTTCCCAAAATTCGGGTTTCGCTCGCCCCGTTTCTGTTCAGACAGGTTCTGGCGTGTCTCTTCCGAAACAGAATGACCGAATGAAGGATGCTCGGGCCCGAATTTCCCGTAGTTCGGATTCTCAGACCCAGCATTCTGCCCCTTGCGGAGCGCAGACCATCGGGCCTTCTGCTCCTCTGAGTGGCATCTTCCCCACATCGGATTCGCTTCGCCTTCCATAGGGGGTACCTGGCGCAATCGATTTCGCTCTGCGAGCGCCAGCCGCCGTTCATCGGTCCAAGCCACTCCGGTCGGTCCAAGCCCTCCCGCAGATAGGTTCAGCAGTCGATCCCCTGCGGCACGGAGATAGGTGATCCAAGCCATTTCTGCATCACCTAGCGCCTCACGGCTCCAGGTCACCGGTTCGAGTACCACTACCTCGTAATCATCAGAAGCGGTCACGCGCAGCCAGTCGTAGAAGGGAGTTTTCCGCCCCGATCGTGCAACCTGCAAATGCTCCCTGTGGCGCCGCTTGACACTCTTCATCGTCTGGCCCACGTAGCGGAATTCCCCAGAAGCCTTGGTGCGGAACCCATACACTCTGCCGACGACGGGTGCACCGAGATCTACCCACTGAGGCTCCGCACCATGCTCGATCATGAGGTCACAGCATGCAACTGACGCACTGCTCTTGCTCCGTACCCTCAAGGGCGAGCTGACGCAGACGGATGTAGTAAATCGTCTTGATACCCTTGCGCCACGCGTAGATCTGCGCCTTGTTGATGTCGCGCGTCGAGGCGGTGTCTTTGAAGAACAGGGTCAACGAGAGGCCCTGATCCACGTGCTGTGTCGCCGCAGCATAGGTGTCGATAATCTTCTCGGGGCCGATCTCGTAGGCATCCTCGTAGTATTCGAGGTTGTCGTTCGTGAGGAACGGCGCCGGGTAGTACACGCGCCCCAGCTTGCCTTCCTTGCGAATCTCGATCTTCGACGCGATCGGGTGGATCGAGCTCGTCGAGTTGTTGATGTACGAGATCGAACCGGTCGGGGGCACCGCCTGCAGGTTCTGGTTGTAGATGCCGTGCGCCTGCACGCTCGCTTTCAGCTCGCGCCAGTCATCCCGGGTCGGGATCGCGACGCCGGATGCGGCGAACAGTTCGCGCACGCGCTCGGTCTCGGGTTCCCACGCCTGATCGGTGTACTTATCGAAGAACTCGCCCGAGGCGTACTTCGAATCCTCGAACCCCTCGAACGCGACCCCGCGATCGATCGCGAGCCGGTTCGAGCCCTTCAGCGCGTGGAAGAGGATCGTGTAGAAGTAGATGTTCGTGAAATCGATGCCCTCGGCGCTGCCGTAGTGGATCCGCTCGCGGGCGAGGTACCCGTGCAGGTTCATCTGGCCGAGGCCAATAGCGTGCGACTTGTCGTTGCCGTATTCGATCGAGCGCACCGATGAGATGTGGCTCATGTCGCTGACCGCGGTGAGGGCGCGGATCGCGAGATCGACACTGGCCCCGAAGTCCTCGCCGTCCATCATCATGGCGATGTTCATCGAACCCAGGTTGCAAGAGATGTCCTTGCCGATCTGGTCGTAGCTGAGGTCTTCGTGGTACGACGTCGGGGTGTTGACCTGCAGGATCTCGGAGCACAGGTTCGACATGTTGATGCGGCCCTTAATCGGGTTCGCCTTGTTCACCGTGTCTTCGAACACGATGTAGGGGTAGCCCGACTCGAACTGCAGCTCGGCCACGGTCTGGAAGAAGTGGCGGGCGCTGATCTTCGTCTTCTTGATGCGCGCGTCGTCGACCATCTCGTGGTACTTCTCGCTAATCGAGATGTCGCCGAAGGGCACGCCATACACGCGCTCAACGTCGTACGGCGAGAAGAGGTACATGTCTTCATTCTTCTTCGCGAGCTCGAACGTGATGTCGGGCACCACGACACCCAGCGACAGTGTCTTGATGCGGATCTTCTCGTCGGCGTTCTCCCGCTTCGTGTCGAGGAACCGCATGATGTCGGGGTGGTGCGCCGAGAGGTACACCGCGCCCGCGCCCTGACGCGCGCCGAGCTGGTTTGCGTAGCTGAAGCTGTCTTCGAGCAGCTTCATTACGGGGATGATGCCGGAAGACTGGTTCTCAATCTTCTTGATTGGGGCACCCGCCTCGCGGATGTTGGACAGCGACAGCGCCACGCCCCCGCCGCGCTTGGAGAGCTGCAGCGACGAGTTGATCGCGCGCGAGATCGACTCCATGTTGTCTTCGATACGCAGCAGGAAGCAGGAGACGAGTTCGCCACGCTGGGCCTTGCCGAGATTCAGGAACGTCGGGGTGGCCGGCTGGAAGCGGCCCGAGATGATCTCGCGCATGATGCCGCGGGCGAGCTGCTGGTCGCCCTGCGCGAGGCCGAGCGACACCATGACGACGCGATCCTCGAAGCGCTCGAGGTAGCGCTTGCCGTCGAACGTCTTCAGCGCGTAGGAGGTGAAAAACTTGAACGCACCGAGGAAAGTCGGGAAGCGGAACTTCAGACCGTACGCCTCGTTCGTGAGCTGCTCGATGAAGTCGAGCGGGTACTTCTCGATGAGTGCGCGCTCGTAGTAGTCGTTGTCGAGGAGGAAGCGCACGCGCTCTTCGAAGTTGTGGAAGAAGACAGTGTTCTGATTGACGTGCTGCAAGAAGTACTGCCGCGCGGCCTCACGATCCTTCTCGAACTGGATCTTGCCGTCTGCGTCATACAGGTTGAGCATCGCGTTTAGCGAGTGGTAGTCCATGTCACTCACGCGCGAGGAGGCGAGGGGAGCGTCGATCACTGCTGTTTCCAAAACTGTTCCAATCCATTTTGGACGGCGGTCACGTCGTCCGGGGTACCAAAGAGTTCGAATCGATAAAGGTGGGGCACGTGGCACTTCTTGGCGATGATGTCGCCCGCAATGCCGTACGCGTCGCCGAAGTTCGTGTTGCCTGCGGCGATGACCCCGCGAAGGTTCATTCGGTTGCGCTCGTCGTTGAGAAACCGAATAACTTGTTTGGGTACTGCCCGTGTTTCCGGGCCACCGCCGTAGGTCGGGAGGATGAGCACGAACGGCTCGTCCACCACGAGTGGCTCATCGGTGGAGTGCAGGGGGATGCGCTGGGCGGGCCGCCCGAGCTTCTTCACAAAGCGATCGGTATTGCCCGACACACTAGAGAAGTAGACCAGATCAGTCATCTTCCGCTCCCCTTGCGTTCTTCCCGAGTGCGTGGATCGCCCACGGCCGAAGTCGTGGGCGATCATCAGGGCAACTAGTCGCCGAGGCGCGACGCGAGTTGCGAGATCTTGTCGGGGCGGAAGCCCGACCAGTGCTCGTCGTCAGTCACCACGACGGGTGCCTGCAAATAGCCCAGTTCTTTCACGGTCTCAAGCGCCGTGGGGTCTTCCGACAGGTCAATGACGTCGTATTCGATGCCCTGGCTGTCGAGCGCACGATAGGTCGCGGTGCACTGCACACACGACGGCTTGGTGTACACGGTGGTTGCCATGTCACGCCCTTTCTCAAAACTACTTCAACCTCGACCGAGGCACTACATATAGTGAATCATATCGCGTTTGACCACAAGATGATGTAGTTACACCAATGTCATTTTCCACCCGTTCTCCACCGACCGGAGGGCCCATCTGGGGAGAACCTTCCGCGCTTTTCCGCCACCTCCGGCGAGTTATCCACAGCCCCACGGGTGGAATATTATTTCTCCCCACAGGCCCGTGCGGCGTGTCGGCTCCACTCTCCATTTTCGGGCTTGACAGCAGGGTAGGCGCCACCTCTGACACTGGCGGATTCCTAGATGACGGGGGTGGATCAGCCCGCCGCGCGGGCGGCAATCTCGTTCGCCGCCTGGGCAACCGAGTCCACGTAGCTGTCGAGATGGTTGTAGCTGAAGATCGCGGCGCGCCATCCCGCGGCATCGAGCATCGATCCGCTCGCACACAGGTAGCGACCGGCGGCGAGCGCCGCGTCGTCGATGTTGTTGGGATCCACCGCGCCGTCGCCGTTGCCGTCGGCGCCCCACCGCTGCCAGGTATCGGGGATGAACTGCATCGGCCCGACCGCGCGATCCCAGACCGCGTCGGAATCCCAGGCCCCCGCATCGGTGTCGTGGATCGCGGCAAACCCGTTGCCATCAAGCGCCGGGCCGAGGATGCGCGGCAGGGCATCACCGTTCGGCTGCACTACCGCCCCGCCGTAGCTGCCGTGCTGGGTCTCGATCTGCCCCATGCCGGCGAGCGTGTTCCACCCCACTCCGCACCCGGGCTGCTCGCTGGCGAGCACCAGCTCGGCGGCGGCGTAGGCCGTGAGGGCGCGCTCCGGGACACCGGTGCGCGCGGAGGTCTGAGCCGCCCAGGCCCGATCCACCATCTGCAGCGCTCGCGACGATTCAGCCGACGCGACCGGCAGCGCATCGATCGGCGGAACCGGCACCGCGGGCCCGGCGTCCGCGGGCGCCCACGCGGAGGCGGCGGACGGAGATGCCGCGGCCGCCTCGCCCGCCGCCGCGAACATGCTGCCAACTGTGAACCAGCCGCCGACCAAGGCGGCGGCCCCGAACAGTGCGGCGCTGAGGTGCAGCCCGCTGGGCCTGGCCACCACCTACCCGAACCGACCGTTGACGTAGTCGAATGTGCGGCTATCGATGGGGCTGCTGAACATCATGTCGGTGTCGCCGTGCTCGACGATCGCGCCCGGGGTGCCCTGCGCCGCGAGGAAGAACGCGCACTGCTGCGAGACGCGCTGCGCCTGCTGCATGTTGTGCGTCACGATGACGATGGTCACCTCGTGCTGCAGCTCGAGCATGGTCTCTTCGATCACGCGGGTCGAGGTCGGGTCGAGGGCCGAGCAGGGCTCGTCCATGAGCAGCACGCGCGGCATCACGGCGAGGGATCGGGCGATGCAGAGGCGCTGCTGCTGGCCGCCCGAGAGGCCAGCTCCGGGGGCGCGGAGGCGATCCTTCACCTCTTTCCACAGGCCGGCCTTGGTGAGCGATGATTCGACGAGGAAATCCTTCTCGTCGCGATCGGCCTTCTGGCCGGTCAACTTCAGGCCCGCGATCACGTTGTCGTAGATCGACATCGCCGGGAACGGGTTGGGCTTCTGGAACACCATCCCGATCTGCTTGCGCGCGTCGACGAGCCTGCGCTGGGCGTCGTAGATGTCTTCGCCGTCGAGCACCACCTCACCGGCGAGCGAGGCGGAGGGCACGAGTTCGTGCATCCGGTTCAGGATCCGCAAGAATGTCGATTTGCCGCAGCCCGAGGGGCCGATCAGCGAGGTGATGACCCCGGCCTCCATGGTCAGCGAGACGCGGTCGAGCACCTTGTGATCGCCGAACCACGCGGAGATGTTGCGCGCCTCAAGCTTCGCGAGGTCGGAATTCGGCTTGATGGGGCGGATCACTTCCTCAACGCTGCTCGCCTGCGAAGCCAGCACCGGAGGCATCACGGTGGTGCGGAATTCCTCGGCCTGCCCATTCATCCCAGTGCGCGCCGCGGGTGGGATCGGCGCAGCTGCGCCCGCGGGCTCGCCGGGCTCGGCGCGGGCCGCGCGGCGGGGCGAGGTGGTCGGGAGGATCTGGGTGCGATCGATCTCTGCATTCATCAGCGGCATTCTTTTCTCTGTGGTTACAGCAAGTTGGGAAGCAGGCGCATCACCTGGTCGGTGATGATGAGCCCGGTGAGCAGCACGACGGGCAGAAAGACGGTCCACGCCTGGCGTGTGCCGACGCGTCGTACCGACCAGATCAGTGCGATCTCGGCGACGATAAGCACCTGGAGGGCGAAGACGAGCGCCCACACGGTGGTGGTGTCGGTCGCAAGGGATGTATCTTCGGGCGGCAGTGTCATGAAGTTCGTCTGCCGCGCCCCGTTCGGCAGGGCCTCCCCGACGAGTCTGGCGTCGATGCGGGCCACGCCGGTGGGAGCGTAGGGCAGGCCGCGCGCCGTCTCGAGCACGATGCGGCTTTCACCGGCGGTGATCGGCGCAGGCGAGGGATCGCCCGCGTAGCGCAGGCCCATCACCTCGAAGGTGTGTTCGCCCTGGCCGGTGGTCGCGGTGAAGGTGTCCCCCGGCTGCAGATCCTGAATGCGGCTGAACGGCGCGCCATAGGCGGAAGCCCGGCCCATGATGACGCTCACGCCGGCCTGCCCGGGCAGGGCGGTGTCGCGGCGGTGACCGGGGCCCATCATGAGGTCGCCGCTCGAGGTGCCCTCGACCACGACGGTTCGGAGCCCGATGCTCGGGATCGTGAGCACCGCCACCGGAGCGCCGTCGGGAAGCAGCACGTCGTCGACATCGCCCTCGCTCACCGGTGCCACGCCCTCGGCGAGTTGCGCACGGAAGTGGTCGGTGAGCTGTTGCTGGTGCGAGAGGTACTGCACGTGGCTGAAGAGCAACAGGTTGATGCCGAAGCTCAAGAGCATGATCGCGATAATCGCGATGACGCTGCGCAGGATGGTTTCACGTCTCGAGAGCTCGATCGGCGGTTTCGGAGGCTCGGGCGGGCGCCGCGGCGGTTTCGGAGCCTTCGGGGGGCGAGGTGGATACGATCCACCCGGTGTTTTCGGAGGCTTCGGAGTCTTGGGCTCCCTCGGTGCCTTCGGCTGCTTCGGGGACTTCGGAAGGGTCTGCTCGGCCTGATCGATCGTCATTCGGGGAGCACTCCTTGACGCGAGCGGGCCCACCAGAAGTACGCGCCGATACCGAGCCCAGCGAGTGCGGCGATGCTCGCGGTGAAGAGCGGAAAGACGAGGGTGTTCTCGGTGCGGATGATGGGCTTCAGATCCACTCCATCAACGGAGGCGGGGGGGATGAATTCGGCGTGCGCCTGGTAGAACGCCCACTGACCGGGGCCGGGAATCGTGGCAGTGAGCTCTCGCGTCTCGCCCGGGGCGAGCGCGAGCACTTGCTCCTCGAGCACCTCCGACATCTGCCAGCCCCAGGCGGTCGAGATCCAGAATCTCGCGTCACCGTCGATCGTCTCACCCGCGACGTTGCGGATCGACAGCACGATACTCACCGGGCCGCCGCTCGGGTGAAATGTGAGGCTCGACCGCGTCTGGGCCGCGCTGACATACAGGAGGCCGGCCATCGACTCGCTCTGGGTACCGAGCGCGGCATCGGCCGCGGCGGGCTCGCTCAGCGTGTGTTGCGCTACCGACGGCGCGGCCGGGGTCGTGTGTGTGCCCGTGGCGGCCCGTTGTGCTGGGGCCTGCGGAGCAGGGGTGACGGGAGTGGGTGTCGGGGTAGGTGTCGGGGTCGGGGTGGGCGTCGGATCGACGATTTCCACCACCAGCCCCTCTTCGGTGTCATTCGCGTGTGCTGGCACTGCGATCAGCGCGCCCACCCCTGTGCCGAGCGTGCCGAGCAGCACCAGGCCAAGCAGAGAGAATGTGGCAACTCGCGAGAGGATCGTGCTGCGCGACAGGACTCGCGATCCCGGTGACAGTGTCTGGTGGTTCGTCATGCCTGCCTCTCATCGGTGCCGCCCCGAGAGGCGAGTGAGCCGGTGCTGCTGGTAAGAATTGGATCCGCGCCCGAGTCACGACCTGCCGCGGCCTTGCGGAGCGCCTCGGCCTCGGTGTATTCGATCCACGCTGCGGCGCGCTGCGCGTCGACCGTGCGCCGCCAGAATCGGAAGCCGATGAAGAGCGCGACGAGCGCGAGGAGAATCACCACGGTCCAGGGCATCGCGACGACCACGGCATCACGCGTGGTTGCCTGCACCTGCAAGCGCTTGGTGGCATCGTCACCCTCAACAAACGGGTTGAGCTTGACCCCCGGATTCAGGTAGCCCCAGGCGGCGATACCGGGCACCTCGGTCTCGTAGGTGCGGGTGCCGCCGGGCAGCAGCTCGGGAATGGCATCGCCCACCTGGGTGGATAGCGGGATCCCGAACCAGGTATTGGCACCGATTGACACGTTCGAAGCGAGTGCGATGTTGCCAATGTTCTCGACGGTGTATGAGAGCTTCAGAGTGCCGGCAAGGGGATTCCACCAATCCCCCGAATAGCCGCCGGAGAGTTTGCCCACCGCAAGGCCGGTCTGGATCTCGCCGGACACACGCACGTACATCCGCGTGCCGAGGCGGCGATCGATTTTGACCTGGGCATCAGGGGTGACGACTGAGGCGACGATGCCTCCCGAGTGGTCGCCGGGAGCGGCGTTGTCGGGCACCGCGACGGCGAACGGCACGAGGCGGCTCTCGCCAGGCTGCAGGTCGAACTGAATGCGGCTCTCGCCGTTCTCGAATCGCACCCAGGAGCCCAGATCTGTCGGGGCTTCCGCGGTGGGCTTCAGGGCAAACTCTCCGGCTTCGTCGTTAAAGGCGTCGGTCGCGAGAATGGTGAATGTCTGCGGCAGGCTGCCGGCGTTGCTGACCAAGTACTGGTCGCTGAGTTGTTGGCCGGGGTCGGCGGCGTAGCTGAACCGGGTGCGGCCGTCAGGCGCACCATCGGTGCCGGCCGGCTGCCCTGAGATACCAATGGTGTCTTCGGCGAGAGCCGCAGTGGGTGCGGCCAGAACGACCCCCGAGATCGTTACCGCCGCGAGCAGAGCCGCAAGCAGGAGGCGCCTGATGCCTGAGGCCGCGCGAGAGGCGAGAAACGCTGGGGAGAGTGTGCAAGTCACGTGAATAGCTCTTCGTTCTGGCGCCGGAGGCGCGCGTTCGAGATGAAACGGGGCAAACTCGAAGGTGTGGATCGCTGGCACACATCGTGTGCCAGCACACACCGGGCGCACACACTGTGTGGGAGAGGCTCTCTGGGAACCTCTCCCACACAGGCGCTACCTACCTAGGGCTGAATGTGTGTTCAGCTGCTTACTTCGAGACGAGGTCGAGCGACACGGTCGAGGTGTACGTGCCAACTGGAGCATCGATCGGCGACTTGAAGGTCAGGTCAAGGTTGAACGCCTGACCAATTTCACCGGTCGACGAGCCCGCTGCACCCGAGAACGCCGTGCCGAAGACGCCGTCACCGGCGACCTTGGCGTTGCCCACCGAGATTCCGCCGGGCAACGCGCCAATCGCGACCGGATTGTAGCCCAGGGCGATCTGACCGATCGTGTTCGCGCCGCTGACGAAGTCGGCTGCCGACACGTTCAGGTTCCAGCCGAGTTTGGTCTCGCGGTCGTCGATCACGGTGAACTGGCCCAGTGCCACCGGAGAGGTGGTCTGGTTGCGACGCACGTCGCCCAGGTCGATCGTGCCGGCGGCCGGAGCGATGAGCTCGAACTTCTTCGAGGTGGTGACGTCGACGGTGACCGGGTTGCTGCCGGCGAGCACCGAGACGTAATTCATCTGGAAGGCACCAAAGCCCACGAGGGTGCCGTCGGCCTCCCACAGCACGAGCGTGTGCGCCGAGTTGTCGGCGAAGACGCTCGCGTCAACCGTGCCCTGACCATTGGCATCGAGGGTGACGGTGCCGAGATCGGTGTAGGTGGAGTACGCGCCGACGTTGAGGGTCTTGTTGGCGTTCGCCACACCCGCATCGATGGTGAGGGTCGTTGCATCTGCCGCGACCGGAGCGACGAGGTTCGCGACCTGCTTGCCGGGGTTGGCCGCAAGATCCGCCTCGGTCGGTGCGACCGGGGCAGGCGGGACGACATCCTCTTCAACCGCGATGGGGGCCAGGGTGTACTTCTGGCCCTCAAGGATGGTCATCGTGCGGTAGACCACCGAATCGACCGTGACACCGTTGTTCTTGGTGAAGGCCAAACCGACGTAGTAGGTGCCGCCGACGTTGTTGAAGATACCGTCGCCGCCGATGCCGTTGTTGAAGCCCTGGTTGCCGGGAGTCAGGTCGGGCAGCAACACGCCCGGCTTGGCCGGATCGTACGGCCACGCGGTGCCGTAGGCCTCCCATGAGTTTTTGCCGCTCGCGCGCAGGTTCTCCTCGGAGGAGAAGAAACTGTAGAAGAGGGTCGAGGTGGTGGTGTTTGCCTCGGCACCCATCACGGGCACCATGTAATCGGTCGGGCTGCTTGAACCGGTGATGCTCTCATCACGACTGAACACGTGCGCCGGGTCAGTGATGAGTTGAAGGTTCTCGTCGTAGATGTACAAGGGAGCGTCCGAGCCGTTTGGCTGCGGAACGAGTGCGTCACCGGGTGCCGCGTGTGCGACCGCGCTAGAGCCGCCGACGAGGGCGACCGCGAGAAGGCCCGCTGCCGCGGCCTTCCACTTGGAGGATCGAATCATGTGCTGTGGTTCCTTAATTCTCTGCGGATTCCGTTAGGACGAGAGGTTGACGCGGAAGGCGTTGGTGGTACTCGGCGCGAGGAAGCCGTACTTGGCCTTCAGGCCACCCGCCCGGTTCGGCGCGAGGACGTGATCGGAGAGCTTGCCGCTCGCGCTGCTCACGAGGTTCGCAAGCTTGGCATCGTATTTCGCATCACCGGGGGTGACACGGGCGTTCTCAACCGCAATGTAGGTGTTTCGGCCCCAGGTTGCGTTCGCGTAGTAGTCCGGGTTCGGGGCCATGGTGGCGCCCTCACCAATCACTGCGGGCACGCCCGCGACGGGGGAACCGATCTTGAAGCCAACCCCGCGACGATCGACACCGGCGCCGGTGTTCTGTGCGACCCACTGGGCGGCCGACATTGCCGTGACCGCGTTCGCGGGCATCGGCTGACCGTTCTGCAGCGCACGGGTGTCGTGCTCCTGGCCGACCTTCACCACGCCTGCGGTGACCTGTGCCTGTACTTCGTTCTCGGTCACGCCGATCTTCGAGAGGAAGTCCTTGTAGGTACCTGAGCCCGCCTGCGGAATCACTGGCACTACGGGCGTGCCACCAACAGTGGTCACGGTGCCCTGGAAGATGCCCTTCAGCGTCGCCTGGTCGATGCTGTCGAACGCGGGATTCGTGCTGTTGTGTGCGTAGGACAGGCCGTCGCGACCGAACGGGATGTAGAGCAGGCCACCGTTGGCGTTCTGCGTGGCACCCGACGAAGAACGGGCAATGTCCACCTGGCCGACGATCTTCACCGCTCCGATGTCGCCCGGTGTGCCGGAGTCGTACGGGTTGCCGTCAATCGAGCGGCTGAGCGCCTTCACGCCGTCACCCGAGCCGTTGGGCCGACCGAAGACCGGGCCACCGGGCTTGGTCTGGATGTTCGGGGTGCCGCCGACCGCGTCGAAGCTCGAGAGCGGAACGCCCGCACCGGTTGAGCGCACGGTCACGCCGGTGACGTTGGAGCCGTTGGCCAGGCCGTTCAGCACGTCCTGGAGGGTGTCGGAACCGACAACCACGTAGCCGTCTGCGACGGGCTCAGCGTGTGCGGCGGGTGCGATGGCGATGAGCGAGGCCGCAACGCCGAAGGCGGCGAGTGCCGCAGTATACTTTGTGGTGTTCTTCACTGTGAACCTTTTCTCATGGGGAGTGGTGGGAGAACAACGCTGGCCCGAACGGGCTGGCGTCTTGTGCGACTTGTCTGTGGCAAGTCGCACAAGTCTTGAGGGAGGCTTTCGCGCGTCACGCCCGCCTCCTGATTCGGCCGATCAACGGCACCGAGGCTGCGGCCGCAAGGCCAGCCGTCAGGCCCGCGGGTACCGCGGCGGCGACCGGGCCAATCTTCGGATCTTCGGGCGTGGGCTTGCCCACGAGTGCGCCCGAGGCGGTTCCGCTCGCGACCGGATCCGCCGCCACTGTAGGTGCCGCGTTCGTCGCACCCGCGGGCACGGGGGCGGCCGGGCGTGCTGCGGCCGGCGCGGGAGCGCTCGCTTGCGTGGGCGCCGCGACTTGGGTGGCTTTCACCTGCGCTACCCCCTGCTCAATGTCAGACGCGGCCGCATTCGCCTGCGCGATCCACGAGCCTGGCAGCGATGCATAGCCGGGGGGAAGCTGACCCAGATCGGTACCCGGGGTCTGGCCGTCCTTGACCGCGTAACGAATCAGGCCCGCATAGGTGGCGCGCAACTGCGCATCGGCCTGCAGCGGATTCAGCGCCGCGTAGACAGGCATCGTCAGCGGGTACGCCGTCGTCGCCCCCTTCGCCTGCGAACTCGTGAAGTCGATGCCGAGCACCTTCGGTTGCGCTGGGTGGGGAGTCATTGCCGCGGCCCCCGCAGCCATGCCCTCGAGTGTCGGTGCCACAAACTGCCCGGCAGGGTTGCGCAGAGACGCCGTGACCGTCTGGTAGAGCGAGGCCGCAGGGGTGGTCGTCAACGCAATCACCTTTTGTGTGCCGAACAGTTCACGCGGCTGTTTGCGGTACTTCGGAGTCTGGGCGAACCTGTCCCAGTCACCGAGAATGAGCCCGTCGCCACGCAGTGTGTCGTAGGCACCGTTCTCGAAGTCGTGCGTGTACGGCCGGAAGGTCACGAGGTTCACCGCACCCGACCCGTTCGCCGGATCGGTCACCGTGGTGTCGGGCTTCTCGATCGGATCGGCCTTCGGGAAATTGTCGCGGGGCAAACTGAACGGCACGCCATTCTTGTTCACCTCGGGATTCGTCGAGTACCAGGGGTTGACGATCATGCCCCACTCGTCAGGCTCGCCGTTCAGCCAGGCGGCGGCCTCTGGGTCCGACTTGACGTAGCTCCAGAGCTGCGTGGCGAGGTCGGAGCGGCCCGAGGGTGCGAGCGCATCGGCGACAGAGGCGCCCACCACGATTTGGTGGGCCCACTCACCATCCGGCCCCCCGTTGTGCTGCTGGAAGTCCGGATCCTGAACGATTGTGCGCGCGTTGTTGCCGGGGTTCGCGCCATCCGCATACCCAATGTGGGAAATGTCGGTGCCCGCGGGCAACGAGTCACGGTAGGACGCCGTGAGCAACTTGGCGACGAGCCTCGGCGTGAGGTTCATCTCAGTGAGCGGAAGTCGGGCCCTAGCCTTCTCCTCCTCCGTCGCATTCTGCGGGTGCGGCTGCCGGTCGATCGCGAAGGAGATCGCGACTCCCGCGATCGCGACCGGAGCGTAGGCGAGCGGATCAGCTTCGACACCCGCGATGTCGGTGTCAAGGGGGAAGGAGCTGAGTGCGAGTGGGCTTGCCGCCGTGCGGCTCGCCTTGACGAGCGCGTCAGCCTCGCTGCCCATGCCGAGCACAAACGCTGCACCGTTTTCTCCCGCGCAGAGCTTCGGCTGCCAGGAGGAGATGGCACCTGAGATGAGTTCGCTCCCGGCGAGCTGTCGCTCGGCAGAGCCGATCGTGCAGCGCACGCCGAGCGGCTTGAAGTCAAGCTTGACCGCGAGGTGATGCTCCCAGGCATCCCACCAGAGGCCTGATCGCTCGATGTTCGGGGCGCCCGAGTCGCCCGTGCCGCGCGGGATGATCACGAGCCAGCACGACTGGCCGGCTACCGTGCCGGTTGCTGCGTCTGTCTCGGGCGTGCCACAGCCCAGGCCCGGCGACTGCATCGCCGTTTGCACTTCGAAGGGCACCGAGCCCGAGCCATTCAGACCCGAGGGCGCCCAGCGCACCTCATTCGTCGTGTATTCGGTGAAGAACGGGTTGGTGTTCAAATCAACGAACTCGTCACCCATCTTTTGGACGTTCGATCCGCGCGCCTCGTCCCACTTCAGAGCGTTGACCACCCGATCGGCAGGCGCCAAGCTCTCGTCAACGATCTTTTCTGGATTCACTGCCACAAACGGCACGCCAGTGTAGGTGGGCTGAAACTCGCTTAACGCGGGGGCAGTGAAGGTCATGTCTTCTTCAGCAACGCTCGACAACTCCGTACCGCCATCGCGTGTTGACCCCCAGCCGAGGGTCGCGCCGTACTGACAGGTTCGACGGTCGGGATGCCCCGGGTTGTTCGGATCCTCGCCCCAACACTGTGCGATCTGCAGGAAGTCGGCTCCTCCGGCGGTGCTCGCCGGTGGAGCCGACAATCTGCCGCCGGTCCAGTTCACCCGAATACCCTGCGACACCAGATCCTTCGTCTGCGAGATCGTGACCTGGAGATCGGGGAAGGGAGCCCCCTCGGGGTTCAGTGCATCGTTTGCGTTCGTGAGCGTCACTGCGCTCGCCGTTGCGGTCTCGGTGGCGCTCGCTGGCTCGACCTGCAGGAGCGTGCCCGCTGCGCCGACCGCCGTGCCCACGAGCACGGCCGTCACGATGCCGACCGTGGCCGCGCGCGCCGCGACCGAGCGAATGGGGAAGAGCGTGCTGCGCATCACGAGGGCACCACCGTGCCCTTGCGCTTCATGCGTGGCCAGACGAGCGGCGGCACGACCATCGCCGCGAGCAGCAGTGCCGATGCCACGAGCATGAGCGTGTTGCGCCCACCCCAGCCGCCCACCGCGAGGGTGAAGGGAGACGCGACCGCGCCACCCATCGCCCCGCCGGCGCCCGAGATCAGGTTGCCGTACTCGTCGTACACGGCAGCCGCACCAGCTGCGCCACCCGCAGTGGCCGCCGCTGTCGCCGCCTGGCCACCCGTCGCAGCGCCGCCATCGCCAGTGCCGGTGACCGCCGTCTCGATGCCCGTGGCACCGCCGGTACCCGTGGTGCACTGGTTGGGGCCGGCCTTGTCGCAATCTGCTGGCATCGGTGCGACCAGCGCGAGCTGATTGTTCGCCGGGGAGTCGCCGGGCTTGAACGTCGGGTTATTGCAGGCGTTGACGTCGACGCTGGTGCCCTCGGCACCAGGGATCCGCTTGATCTGATCAAAGCCCGCGAGCACCAGGTTCATGGGCAGCGGCGAGTAGCCGAGCGCCTCGGCCTGCTGCTGACCCTCGCACAGCATGTAGTTGCCGAAGGTGCCGAGCGCGCTGCCCTTCGCCGCGGTGAAGACTCCGCCGACCTGCGTGGGCACGATCATGTATGAGTAGCTCGATAGCGGATACGACCGCGCGTCGGCATTGTTGTACACGCCGTCGAGAATCTGCGTCAGGTACTCGGCAGACCCGGGATCCTGATTGATCTGCGCCTGCATCAGGGCCACCGCCACCGCCTGCGCGGTCGGCTCGATGTAGTACCCGGCGCTGTTGAGCACCTTCGCGATCGGGTAGCCGGCCTCGAGCGCGTAGGAGTACTCGACGTAGGTGATCGCGCCCTCGCCGTAATCCTGGCTCACGTAACCGGCGACCCCCGAGGAGCCGTTCTGCAGCTTCGCGCCGCCGAAGCCCGGGTACTGCGAGGTCAGTCCGCACGGGGTCGCCCGACCCACCGAGGCACAGAAGTTGTTCCACAGGGCGGGGTGCTGCTTCGACATCCACATGGTGAACTGGGCGCTCGAGCCCGATCCGTCCGACCGTAGTACCGGCACGATGCCCTTGTCGGGCATTGCGAGGCCCGGGTTATCGGCCTGAATTTGTGGATCGCTCCAGTTGGTGATGACCCCCGTGAAAATCTTGGTGATCGTCTCGCCACTCAGGCGCAGGTTCGTGACCCGCTTGCCGCCGATCTTCAGGTTGTACATGAACGACGTGCCACCGGCCACGATCGGCATGTAGGCGAATCCACGCGGCGGCACCTCGGGTGCCGAGCCATCTTCCGGGCTCAACTGGAACGGGATCTCGCTCACCGCGAAGTCGACCGATCCGTTGATGAAGTCGCGGCGACCCGCCGACGAGCCCACGCCCGAGTAGTTCACCGTCATGCCGTAGTTGCTCGCCACGTTGCGGCGCCACTGATCGAGCGCGTTCTGCGACCAGGTCGAGCCGGTGCCCGTGATGGGCTCGTAGGCGGCCTGCGCCGGAGTGGTCTCGCCGACCGTCGCCGGCACCGCGAGGGTGCCCACGGTGAGGGCAACGGCGAATGCCGCGAGGAGTCGGAGCCGCGAACGCTTGCGGGGGGTGATCACTTACTGCTCCTCAGTGTCGGGAATGAGTCGAATCTGCTCGGGGTTTTCGGCCGCTGCGGCCTGCTGCTCGCGGCGATGGCTCGCCGTCGCCATGCGCAGGGCGTCGCGCTTCGAGCGCTCGGTCGCGGCCCGCTGCTGGCGAGGCGAAAGCTGCCCCGCGCCGTTGCCGCCGATCACGCGAGCGATCGCGAACAGACCGAGCACCAGCAACAGCAGCACCGCGGCGGCGCCAAACCCGCGGGCGATCATGTTGGGCTCGGGCGAGCGCACGAAGTCGAACACCTGCAGCGGCAACGAGATCATCGGGCCCTCGAAGGGATTGAAGTTTGCCACGGCCGTCACACCGGAGGTGAGGAGCACCGGGGAGGTCTCGCCGATGCCACGCGCGGTGCCGAGAATCACGGCGGTCACGAGGCCCGAGCGTGCCGTCGGCAGCACCACGTGCCAGACCGTGCGCCAGCGGCTCGCGCCCAGCGCATACGCGGCCTCGCGCAGGTTGCCCGCCACGAGTCGCAGCACCACATCAGAGGTGCGGATCACGATCGGAAGCATCATCACCGTGATCGCGATCGCCGCCGCGAAGCCCGAGCGCTGTTGGGTGATCAGCACGATCACGGCGGCGTACACGAAGAGGCCCGCGACGATCGAGGGAAGCGCGGTCATCGCGTCGGCGATGGTGCGCACGAACCGCGCGAACTTGCCGCCCACCTCGTTGAGAAAGAGGGCGGTCACGATGCCGAGCGGAATGGTGATGGCGAGCGCGATGCTGATCTGGATCAGGGTGCCCACGATCGCGTGCAGGATGCCACCCTCGGTGAGGGGATCGAGCGGACCCGAGAATTCCATGGTCTGCGTGAAGAAATTGAGGTGGGGAAGCGCCTCCTGGCCGCGGCCGAGCGTGTAGATCACCACGAAGACGAGGGCACCCACGAGGATCACCCCGGCGCTCGCGAGCAACACGGTTGCGACGCGGTCTATCACCGCCTGCCGGTCGGAGTTGAGGCTCACCAGGTAGGCGTAGATGCCGATGAAGCCCACGAAGGTGACGAGAAACCAGCCGACCGGCCCCGTGAGCGGCGCGATCCACCCGAAGAGCAGGGTGGCGGTCGCCATCGCGGCGGCCAGCGCGCCCAAGACGTTGAAGGCTTCTTCGAGGCGGATCCCGCGCAGCGTGCGCTTCGGCCCTTCCTCGACGCCCGACGGGTCGGGGATGTGCGTCGAATGCACCCGAGAGGGCGTGGGCGCGTCAGCCACCTCGGCGGGCACGGGTGCGGCCGCGGCGGAGGGCAGCGGCTCGAGCAGGTCGGTGGTGTTCGGGATCGACATCACGCCTCGCTCTCAGCGCCAGAGCGCGACCGGGCGACGACCGACGACGCCGTGAAGTTGATGACCAGGGTGATGAGGAAGAGGGCGAGGCCTGCGGCCATCAGCGCCGAGAGGCCGAACTCGCTCGCCTCGCCGTAGCGCAGCGCGATGAGTGCCGACACCGAGTTGCTACCGGTCTTCAGCACCTGCCAGTTGATGACGAAGATCGGGGAGATGATCATGTAGACGGCGATGGTCTCGCCCAGCGCGCGCCCGAGGCCGAGCATCGTGCCGCCGATGATGCCGCCGCGGCCAAAAGGCAGCACGACGTTGCTGATCATGACCCAGCGGGTCGAACCGAGCGCGAACGCCGCCTCGCGCTCACCCGCGGGCGCCTGCGAGAAGGCCTCGCGCATGACCGAGGTCTGCGTCGGCACCACCATCAGCCCGACCACGATGCCGGCAATGAATGCCGACGAGGTAAAGGCGCTCGCCTCAGTGAGCACCTCCCCGCCATCGCCGGTCACCGCGAAGATCGGGATCCACCTGAAGTATGTCGAGATCCACTGGGCCACCGGGATCACGTTGGCCTGCAGGAAGAACACGCCCCAGAGGCCAAACACCACGCTGGGCACCGCGGCCATCAGGTCAACGAGCGTGATGAGCCACTGCTGCACGCGCCCGCGGGTGACCTCTGAGATGAGCAGTGCCGTGCCGAGCGCCAGCGGCACCGACACCACCATCGCGATCAGGGCAATCGTGATGGTGCCCGAGAGGATCGCCAGGATGCCGAAGGTCTGCGTCTCGGGCGACCACTGCTGCTCGGTGAGGAAGGAGAACCCGGCGACACCGATCGCGTCGGCCGCGCGAATCGAGAGGAACACGCCGACGGCCAGCATGATCGACACAGTGATGATGCCCGCGGTGAACGCGCTCGAGCGAAACACGAGGTCGGAGATCGACGGCCGCGACTTCAGACTACGAGGGGAATCGCCCTCTTCCGGTGTGGATCCCGCGGCTCGGTCAGAGGGGCCCAGGACCGTCCGCTCCTCGGTGGGTGCGAACAGCTCATCGAGCTCGTCTCGCTCTCGCTTCATGGGCACCCGGTTCTCATTTTCTGTTTCGAAGTCATGGGGCCGCCCTGTGGCCGGTCGCTCTCACCGCACCCTGGAAGCTGCCCTTCCTGAGACTAGGAGTGCCCCGTGAACGAAACAGGCGGTTCTGGGAAACACCCGCTAACGAAGGGTGAACACTGAGTGTTACGCCGCGTGTTTACGGGCTGGTCGGGCCTGTCGGATCGCTGGGGTCTGTGGGACCGGACGGATCTGCGGGACCGGACGGGTCTGCCGGGTCGATCGGTCCGGTGGGGTCGCTGGGGTCAGCTGGACCCGGGGTCGGCGCTGTCGCCGGGGCACCGAGCGTGTACGTCACCTGCGTGCCCACACGCACGACGGTACCCGCCACGGGCTGCGACGAGCCCACGAGCAGAATGACCGAGGAGCCGGGAGGCACCTGGCCGCCTGGGTTGCCCTGATTGTCGGCGCCTCCCTGAGAGGCACGCACTGCGATCCCGGAGTGCCCAGCTGCGGCAAGCGCAGACTGCGCCTCCGTCTCGGTCAGGCCAGTGAGGTCTGGCACCGAGTTCCACCCCGAGGCGACGGTGAGCGGGATCGAGGTACCCGGCGCCACGCGAACCCCCGCAGGATTCGCCATGGACAACACGATTTCAGCAGGGGAGGAGCCGTTGCTCGTCGTGATCTCCCCCACCGAGAGCCCGGCGGCCTCGAGCAGCCCGCGCGCCTCGGCGAGGGTGCGCCCGACGAGATTCGGCACCGCGACCTGACGCGGAGCAGTGACGGTGGGCTCGGGCTCGGGCTCGACGACGACCGCCGCTTGCTTCGGCGGCTCGGTGCTCGTGGCCTCGACCCGAGGCGCATCGCGGCCGCCGATCATGGCGACGATCCCGCCCACCACGAGCGCCACGACTACGACCGCCGCACCGAGAAGCAGAAGGAGTCGGGAACCCGGCCTTGGCGAGCGAGCGAGACGCTTGCCGCTTTCGACGCCTTCCCACTCCCCTATCAACCCGGCTGCGCTCGGACCCGACCCCAGCCCCAGTGCTGGCCCCTGACCCTGACCCTGCCCGAGCACTGGCACGAGTCGAGCCGTCACCACCTCGTTTTCCTGCAGGGCGATCCTGAGGTCGCGCACCGCCCACCGCATCTCCCGCGCCGAGGCGAACCGCTCGTGCGGCGACTTGCACAGCGCCCGCAGCACGAGGCGGTCAAGTCGCTCAGGGAGGTCCGGCCGATGCAGCGATGGCGGATCCACCGGGTCATTCACGTGGGCGAGCATCAGCGCCTCGGCGGTCTCCCGCTCGAAGGGTGCCCGCCCGGTGAGCGCGAAGTACAGCACCCCGCCCGCCTGGTAGAGATCGGCGCTCTGGTACACGGGAGAACCGGAGGCATGCTCGGGCGACAGATATGGAGCGCTCCCCCAGATGAAGGCGGGCACGGGGGTCGCGGCAGGCGCGGCAGGCGCGGCGAAGCTGGCCGAAGCGGCGGTACCCGGCGGGCCCGCGAGTCCGAAGTCAAACAACCGCACCTGCGCCGGGCCAAGCGGCTGACCGGGCGCGGCGCTCAGCATCACGTTGGCAGGGGTCACGTCGCGGTGCACGATGCCAGAGCGATGCACCGCGTCGAGCGCGTCGAGCAGCGACTCGGTCAGCACGAGCGCGTCGGCCACGCTGAGCGGCCCCAATTCACGCACGTGTCGGGCTAGGGTGCGCCCCTCGATGAGGTCCATCGCGACCCAGGCCTGAGGCGGCAGCCCGTGGCGCTCCTGTTCGCCGCGGTCGACAATGCGCACGACCCCGGGGTGTTGCACGCCCGCCACGAACCGCGCCTCCGCGAGAAACGCCTGGCGATCCACAGTGGATCGCGTGAGCTCTGGGCGCAGGATCTTCAGCGCGACCCGCTCGCCCGCCACCCAGTCGAGGGCCTCCCACACGGTGGCGGTGCCGCCAACACCCAGCTCGCGCACGAGCTCGAATCTGCCGAACGCGAGATCTACACCGCCAGGGCTCTCGCTCGCCGTCATTCGGGTACCGCTCTCGCGCCAGTCGATATCAACGCGTCGAGGGTACGTGAGCGAGGTAGACGGGAGGTTGCCGCGCGGTGACGCCCCGACTCTTCAGCGAGGAGGCGACAGATCAACCCGCGAAGACCCGAGGGCGACGCCCCGCCCAGGGCATCCGGGCCTCGAGCTCGGCCGCAACCCGCAGGAGGAGGTTCTCACGACCCTGCGCCGCCACGATCTGCACGCCGAGCGGCAGCCCGTCCGGCGTCTGCCCGAGCGGCAAGCTGAGCGCGGGTTGCCCACCCAGGTTGAAGGCGCTCGTGAACGGCCCGTACGCGAAGATCGCCTCAAGCCACGACCGCCCCGTGTGTTCCGCACTGCCGTAGTCAAGCTCTCCGTGCCCCAGGGGTTCGCGCGCGAGGGTCGGGGTGATGAGGAGGTCGTAGGTTTCAAAAAAGTCGCCCGCCTGACGTGCCACCGTGTTGAAGGCATCGAAGCCCGCGGCGGCATCAGCGAGCGGAGTCTCCCGCGCCTCGCGAACGAACCTGCGGGTGACCGCCTCCAGTGTGTTGAGATCGGCCGACTCGGGGATGGCACCCGCGAGCCCGAGCCTGGTGACGGCGACATACGCCTCGACGATCATGTCGCCGACGAACGGCGGAGTCACCTCCTCGAACACCCGATCCCGCCGCTCGAGCGCCGACGCGACGCTCCGGGCGAGCTCCGCCGCCTCCCGACTTACCTCGGTGTCGAACCATCCGGCCGTTGACACGGCAACGCGCAGAGGCCCCGACTCCCGGCCAAGCTCAGACACGTACCGCTCCGCGGGCGCGGCAACACGATACTTCTCGCCCGCTGCTGGCCCTGCGAGCGCATCCAGCAACAGGGCGGCATCGCGCACAGTGCGCGTGATCGCGAAATCGCACGACACTCCAAATACCGCCTCCAGCACGTAGGGGCCGACCGGCACGCGACCGCGGGTGGGCTTCAGCCCGACGACCCCGCATGCGGCGGAGGGCACCCGAATCGAACCGGCCCCGTCTGCGGCGTGTGCCCAGGGGACGGCGCCCGCCGCAACCAGGGCCGCCGATCCACCACTTGACCCGCCGGTGCCCCGGTCGAGATTCCAGGGATTGCGCGTGACCCCGCGCAGGGCCGACTCCGTTGCGAAGCTGACCGAGAACTCCGGCGTGGCGGTCGCCCCAAGAATCATGAGACCCGCCTCCCGCGCCCGCGCAGTGACGAGAAGGTCCCGGTCCGCGACCGCGGCCTCAAGCAGCCGACTCCCTGCCGTGAATCGGCAGCCAGCAGCGAACGGTCCCGCGTCCTTCATCAAGAACGGGAGGCCCGCCAGGGCACCGTCGACGTTGAACGGCAACGGCTGCTCGAACAGGGGGAACGCGAGCGCGTTCAGCGTCGAGACCGACGCGATCGCCGCGCGGGCGACCTCAGCCAACTCTGCCGCGCTGGTTTCTCCCGCGCGCAGTAACTCGCTCAGACCGGTGCCATCGTGCCGGGTGTATTCGTCAATTCTCATTGGGCCCCCTTGCCGCGTACTCTGGGGACCTTGCGACGACCCCCTCCCATCTTGGTCAACCACGGACGAAGCGACAAGGGCCCGACAGAAGAGCGTCGGAATGCGTCACGCTAAGGTCGGAATATGTCACACCTTCAAGATGATCACCCAGGCGTTCGGTCGGGCGCGGTGGAGCAGCCCGCCCTCGAGTTCTTTGCCCGCATCGATATCGAGGTGGGCGATCCACTCGTGGTCGGCGACACCATCGACGGAATCCGACGCATCATCCCGATCATCGGCGGCAGTGTTGCAGGTCCGGCGATTCGCGGGAGAGTGCTGAACGGCGGCGCGGACTTCCAGCTCATCCGATCCGCGACTCTCACCGAGCTTGAGGCGAAATACGCGCTCGAGACCGAGGAAGGCGACCGCATCTACGTCGAGAACCTCGGCCTGCGCTCCGGCACTTCCGAAGACATGGCGCGAATCGCCAGGGGCGAGTCAGTTGATCCGGCCCGCGTCTACTTCATGTCGACCCCGCGACTCCGGTCGTCTTCGGCCCGTTGGCAGCACCTCGACGAGCGGCTGTTCGTCGCACGGGGACGCCGCACGCCAGATCGCGTGTCGCTTGATGTATTCATGCTGACCTGATCCGCGACTGAGATTGGGCCCCTTCGCCCCCATCGAAATCTCGTGCCCGCTCGACTCATCACGCCGGTCTTTCTCGTGCTGGCCTTCCTCGTGCTGGCCTACACGTGGTGGTAGGGCCGACCCCCGGCAATCTCTTGCGCCCGGTAGAGCTGCTCGGTAACAATCAGCCGCACCAGCTGATGCGGAAACACGAGCTGCGACAGGCTCCACACGAAGTCGGCCCGCTGTCGCACCCGGTCGTCGACCCCGTAGGCCCCGCCGATCACGAGCGAGACTTGCCGCCCCGCATCGAACGCAGATTGCAGCGTGCGGGCGAGCGTCGGCGAATCGACATTCTTGCCGCGCTCGTCGAGCAGCACAACGAATTCTCCCGCGCCGATCTTGCGGAGCACCCGATCTGATTCCTCGCCGCGCGCCGCATCGCCCTCGCGCGAAGAGTGCGGCAGCAGCTGCCACGACGCGTCGAACGGTTTGCGCAGGCGCTTCTCGTAGCGCGCGATGCCGCCGTCGACCCAGAGATCATGTCGCTTACCGATTGCGAGGATCCGAATACTCACGAGGTCAGACCCATTCCGAGCACCAGAGGCACTCGGCACTGGCGTCGCGGCGAGAGCCAGAAATGGCTCTCGCTCTGAGCTCCAGCGTGCAGCTTCTTACCGACTGCGATGACGCGAACGCTCACGGCGCATCCACCGCTAGTCGACGCGCACGGTGTCGAGATACTCGGCCACCCGCCCGATCGCCTCGGTCAGCACATCCACCCGGGGCAGTGTCACGAACCGCAGGTGGTCGGGGGTTGGCAAGTTGAAGCCGCGGCCATTGGTCACCAGCACACTCGTCGCGCGCAACAGGTGGATCACGAACTCCTGGTCGTCTTCAATCGGGTAGCGCGTCGGGTCGAGGCGGGGAAACAGGTACATCGCCCCACCCGGAAGCTCACAGGTGACGCCCGGAATCTCGGTCAGCAGCCGGTGCGCCGCGTCGCGCTGCTCACGCAGTCGCCCACCCGGCCCGCACAGCGCCCCGATCGAGGACTCGTGCGACAGCGCGATCGGGATCGCGTACTGCGCCGGAACGTTGGCACACATGCGCATGTTGGCGAGAAGCGTGAGCCCCTCGAGAAAGTCGATCGCGAGCTCAAGGTCGCCCGAGGCGACGACCCACCCTGAGCGGTACCCGGCGACGCGCTGCGCCTTCGACAGCCCACTGAAGGTCAGGCACAGCGTCTCGTTGACGTGCCGGGCCGCGTGCTCGTGCACCCCCTCGTAGAGCACCTTCTCGTAAATCTCGTCGGCGAGCAGCACCAGCCCGTGCCGTTCGGCAAGCGCCGCGAACCCCCGCACGAGCTCGGCCGAATACACGGCCCCGGTGGGGTTGTTCGGGTTGATGAGCACGATGCCCTTGGTGCGCGGGGTCACGAGCGCCTCGATCGCTGCGAGGTCAGGCATCCACCCGTTCTGCTCGTCGCACGGGTAGTGCACGGCGCGCCCGCCCGAGAGGGTGACCTGCGCGGTCCAGAGCGGGTAATCGGGCGCGGGCACGAGCACCTCGTCGCCGTTGCTCACGAGCGCTTGCAGCACCAGGGAGATCAATTCGCTGACCCCGTTGCCCAGGTACACGTGCTCGGGTTCGACGCCCGTGATCCCGATGCCGGTGTAGTAGTCGGCCACGGCCTCGCGGGCCACGAGCACGCCACGCGAGTCGCTATACCCCTGCGCCTCGGGCAGCACCCGTCGCAGTTCCTCCACGATCTCGGGCGGTGCCTCGAACCCGAACGGGGCCGGGTTGCCGATGTTGAGCTTGAGGATCCGATGCCCCTCGCGCTCGAGCCGCTCGGCCTCTTCAAGAATCGGGCCGCGCACGTCGTAGCGCACCCCGCTGAGCTTGCTGGATTGAGTGATGGCGCGCACGTAACGATTATTTCACTCGCGCGAGTGGATCGCGTACACGCCCGGTTCCAGACCCGCTACGCGCCGGCCAGCGCTCGGGTGTCGTCGTCGACCCAGTCAAGGGATCGTTCGACCGCCTTGTTCCAGAGGCGCAGGAGGCGCTCGCGATCCACTGTGCCCATCCGTGGCACCCAGCGACGCCCCTCGCGCACCAGCGCACTGAGCTCGTGTTTACCCGCCCACACGCCCGTGGCGAGGCCGGCGACGAAGGCGGCACCCAGCGCGGTGGTCTCGAGCACCTGCGGGCGCACCACGTCGATACCGAGCATGTCGGCCTGAAACTGCATCATCATGTCGCTGGCGGATCCGCCGCCGTCGACCTTCAACTCGGTCAGGGCGACACCCGTGTCTGCCGCCGCCGCGTCGATCACCTCGACGGTCTGGTACGCGCAGGCCTCGCTCGCCGCGCGCACCAGGTGCGCCCGCGTCACGAAGCGGGTGAGCCCGACGATCACGCCACGAGCGTCGGGCTGCCAGCGCGGGGCGAAGAGACCGGAGAATGCGGGCACGATAAACGCCCCGCCTGCGTTGGGCACGCTCGCGGCCAGCCCCTCGATCTCGGTGCTGTCGCGCAGCACGCCGAGGTTGTCGCGCAGCCAGTGGTGCAACGAACCCGCCACCGCGACCGAGCCCTCGAGCGCGTAGGTGGGGGCCTCGTCGCCGAGGCGATACGCCACGGTGGTGAGGAGCCCGTTGCGCGAGCGCACCGGCTGCTCCCCCGTGTTCACGATCAAGAACCCGCCGGTGCCGAAGGTGTGCTTTGCGTCGCCCGTGGCGAACGCCGCTTGCCCGAAGGTCGCCGCCTGCTGGTCGCCCAGGATTCCCGCGATCGGCACACCCTCAAGCCCGGGAACGCCGCGCACCTCGCCAAGCACCTGCGACGACGAGACGATCTTCGGCAGCATCTCGCGCGGAATTTCGAAGGTATCGAGGGCTTCCTGGCTCCAGTCGAGGGTCTCGAGATCGCACAGCAGGGTGCGGCTGGCGTTGGTCACATCGGTGATGTGGATCCCGCCGCCCGTCGCACCTCCCGTGAGGTTGTAGACAAGCCACGAGTCGATCGTGCCGAACCGCAGCTCACCGCGCGCCGCGCGCTCGGCGACACCTGGCACCTCGTCGAGCAGCCAGCGCACCTTGCTCGCCGAGAAGTAGCTCGCGAGCGGCAGCCCGGTGATTTGCCGCAGGCGCTCGGTGCCGAGCGGGTGCGCGGCGGCGAGCGCGTCGATGATCGGCTGCGTGCGGGTGTCTTGCCACACGATCGCATCGGCGACGGGTGTTCCGGTTGCGGCATCCCACACGACCGTCGTCTCGCGCTGGTTGGTGATGCCCAGGCCGGCGATGCGATCCGCCCCGATGCGGGCCGCCGAAAGCGCCTCGCGCAGCAGCGCTTGGGTGGTGTGCCAAATCTCGGTTGCGTCGTGGCCGACCCAGCCGGCCCGCTCGAATATCTGGCGGTGTTCGCGCTGCGCGGTCGCGACCTCGCGCGCCTCGCTGTCGAACACGATGACCCGGGTGGAAGTGGTGCCCTGATCGATCGCCACGATGTGGTCTCGCGTCGCTGCTGCCATGCATCGAAGCCTAGCGGCCGCTCCACCCAGCCCGGCCCGGAGTGGTCACTTAGGCAGGGTTCAACACCCGTGAAGCCTGCGCGCGTGTCAACTCGAACGAGCCGCTGGAACGACTTGCACAACTTTGAGGCCTGCCAGGAACAGCCACGGGGGCGGGGGGTCTCGCGAGCGCAGTAAACTGGCACCCATGGCCGAAACCCTGCGCGTCGCCTCTGTCAATGTGAATGGCATCCGTGCCGCCTTCCGCAAGGGCATGGGCGACTGGCTCGATGCCCGCGACGTCGACGTGCTCGCGATGCAAGAGGTGCGCGCCGACGACACCCACCTTGAGCAGCTCCTCGGCGAGGGCTGGAACCTCCTGCACGATCCGTGCGACATCAAGGGCCGCGCGGGTGTCGCGATTGCGAGCCGCGTGCCCGCGACCGGGCATCGTAAGCGCCTCGGCGCGGAGGACGCGCAGGAGACCATCCAGTCGTCTGGCCGCTGGCTCGAGGCCGACTTTGACCTCGGGGGCACGCCTGTCACCGTCGTCAGCACCTACGTGCACTCGGGCGAGGTCGACACTCCCCGCCAGGAAGCAAAGTGGGCCTTCCTCGACGCAATGGGCGAGCGCATGCGCCAGCTCCAGGAGGCCTGCGAGTACGTCGCGGTCGTGGGCGACCTGAACGTCGGCCACCGCGAGCTCGACATTAAGAACTGGAAGGGTAACGTGAAGCGGTCGGGTTTCCTGCCGCGCGAGCGCGCCTACTTCGACCGCTTCTTCGGCCCCGCGGGCGAGAGCGTCGTGGGCGTTGACGGCAGCGTGGGCGAGGGCCTGGGCTGGGTCGACATCGGCCGCCGATGGCACGGCGAGGTGCCAGGGCCCTACACCTGGTGGTCGAACCGCGGGCAGGCCTTCGACAACGACTCGGGCTGGCGCATCGACTACCACGTGGTCACGCCGCCCCTCGCCGAGCGCGTCACCCACTACGCGATCGACCGCGCCCCCTCCTATGACACCCGCTGGAGTGACCACGCCCCCGTCGTGGTCGATTACCGCGCCTAAATCTTTCACCCGGTGGATCGCCTGGCGATCCACCCCCACACCGTGAGCGGCAGTGCCGCCAGAAAGCCTGAACACCATGAGCGAGAACACCAAGCCCGTTATTTTCTCAGGGATGCAGCCCTCGAGCGATTCGCTGCACCTTGGCAATTACATTGGCGCGCTGACGCAGTGGGTCGACATGCAGGAGAGCTTCGACGCGTTTTTCTGCGTCGTGAATCTGCACGCCATCACGGTGCCGCAAGACCCCAAAGACCTCGTCGAGCGCACCCGCTCGACCGCGGCACAGTACATCGCGGCCGGTATCGACCCCGCGAAGTCGACCCTGTTCGTGCAGTCTCACGTGCCCGCGCACGCCGAGCTGGCGTGGGTACTGAACACGCTCACCGGCTTTGGCGAGGCGAGCCGCATGACGCAGTTCAAAGATAAGTCGCAGCGTTTTGGTGCCGACACCGCCTCGGTCGGGCTCTTCACGTACCCGGTGTTGATGGCCGCCGACATCTTGCTGTACCAGGCCGATGCCGTGCCCGTGGGTGAGGATCAGCGCCAGCACGTCGAGCTGACCCGCGACCTCGCGACCCGCTTCAACAGCCGGTTTGGGGCAACGTTCACCGTGCCCGAGGCGCAGATCCAGAAGGACACCGCAAAGATCTACGACCTGCAGGAGCCGACCTCAAAGATGTCGAAGTCCGCCGAGAGCGAGGCGGGGCTCATCAAGGTGCTGGATCCCGCCAACGTCACGAAGAAGAAGATCATGCGGGCGGTGACCGACGACGACGGCGAGATCCGCTACGACCGCTCGGCGAAGCCCGGGGTATCGAACCTGCTGACGATCTTCGCGGTGTTGACCGGGCGTTCGATTGAGTCACTCGAGCGCGAGTTTGACGGGCGCGGGTATGGCGACCTGAAGAAGTCGCTCGTCGAGGTGGTCGAGGAGACCTTCGCCCCCGTGCGCGCCCGCACCGCTGAGTTGCTCGACGACCGCGCCGAGCTCGACCGCCTGCTCGCGGGAGCCGCGGATCGCGCGAACGAGGTCGCGAGCCAAACCCTCGCCACGGTTTACGAGCGGATCGGGCTGCTGCACCGGTAGGTTCCTGTGCGGGCGACTTACCCTCGCTTCCCCTCCTCCCGGCGCTCACCCTTCATCGCTCCACCCCCACGCCCCAGCCTCGGAGATACGCACAAACCAGGCAGCTTAATGCCGCATTGATCCTGGAATATGGTTTTCTCCGCGCCTGGCACCGGAAGGCCCTAGATCCGGGCTCGTGCGCCAACGGGTGAGCCGAGAATGTCCGAAAGGTCGCAAGTCCACTACCTGCGCGCGAATGGTGGTGGAATTGCGCCTCCTCGATGCGCGCGGGCCGGGCGCGAAGGTGGACTCCCTCCATAGAATGACCACATGACTGAGAGCGCAGCCGCCCGCACCGATGCCTCGGCTCACCCAGGTGCCGATTCCCCCGGTAACTCCCCCAGCGACTCCTCTGGCACCGGGCCGAGCCGCGCGGGCGTGTGGGCTCGGCGTGCGCTGCGCGTGCCATTCACCGCGCTCCTCGTCCTCGCGATCCTCGCGATCGCAATCGCGACCGGATCGATCCTCTCGCCCGCCGCGGCCATGCCCTGGTTCGAGCGGATCGCGACCGGCCTCCCCGCCTTCGCGGAGGGGCGCTGGTTCACGGTCGCGACCTCTCCCTTCGTGCTCAGCCCGCCGATCGCGCTTCTGCTCATCGCCCCCGTGCTCATCGGCGGCGTGGGATGGGCCGAGTGGCGCTTCGGCACGCTGCGCACCGTGGGCCTCTTCGCCGCGGGACATGTCGTCGGCGTGTTCGGCGCGGCAGGCGTACTGCTGCTTGTCGCCCCGAGCGGCTGGCCATGGGCGGTGCGCCTGTCTGAGGCGCTCGACGTGGGGCCCTCGGCTGGCGCCTTCGCCTGCCTCGCGTTCGTGCTCGCCACGCTGCCCTCACCCTGGCGCCTCCGGGCCCGCTTTGCGCTCGGCGTGTGGGCCGCGATCGAGGTGCTCTACATGGGTCAACTCGCGAACCTCGAGCACGCCATCGCCATCACTGCGGGCCTCGTCGCGAGCGGGTGGCTGCCCGCATTCCGCCACCCGGCCGGCCGCCCCAGCACTCGCGAGTGGCGCGTGCTCTCCTTCGGATTCTTACTGGCCATCGGGGTGGTGCAGGTGATCGACCTCGCGATCCCCTACGACGGCCCGCTCGGTCAGCACTTCCCCGTCGCGAACGCCCTCGACGTCGCGCTCGACGTGATCTTCATCGCGCTGATTGCGAATGGCATCCGCCTCGGGCTGCGCTGGGCATGGATCATCACCCTCGCGGTCGCCGCGTTCAACGCGCTCTCGGTCGTCGTCGGCCTCGCGCTCGTTCCCTCACTACTCGACTCGGGCACGATCGAGAGCCCCATCGAGGCGCTGAGCCTCGTGCTCCCCGAGGGCCTCCTCTGGTTCGGGCTCCTGGTGGTGCTGGTGTTCGCACGCGGCGCATTTCGGGTGCCGTTGCGCGCGAGCCGGCGTGCACTCACCACTGACGGGTTGAGCCGCACCGCGGCGCTTGACCGGCTCCGAGCCTTGGGCGGCGGCACCATCTCGTGGATGATCGGGTGGGCTCCCAACCGCTATCTTCCAGTGGATCACGGAACCGTCGCCTACCAGGCCTACGCGGGCGTCGCGATCGGCTTGGGCGATCCCATCGTCGCGCGAGGTGGCCACGCCGAGGCGCTCGCCGCGTTCGCGCGGGCCTCCGAGCAGGCCGGCTTGATCCCGTGCGTATTCTCGGCGGGTCGCGAGGCCGCCGAGGCAAGGCCGGCGGGCTGGCGCGCGGTGATCGTCGCCGAAGACACGATTGTGGATCTGCCCGGCCTTGAGTTGAGCGGCAAGCGTTGGCAGCCGGTGCGCACCTCGGTGAACCGTGCTGCGCGCGAGGGCATCGAGTTTCGCATGTGCCAGCTCACCGACGAGCCGTTCGGGGTGCGGGCGCAGGTGCGCGCGATTTCCGAGCAGTGGACTGGCGACAAAGGGCTGCCCGAGATGCGCTTCACGCTCGGCACGGTTGACGAGGCGATGGATCCGGAGACCCGCGTCGGGCTTGCCGTTGACGCCGACGGCAACCTTCACGGCATCACCTCGTGGCTGCCGGTCTACGGGGGCGGCGGGGAGATCCACGGCTGGACACTCGATCTCATGCGTCGACGCGACGGGGGCTTCGGCCCGGTGATGGAGTTTCTCATCGCCTCCTCTGCCCTGCATTTCGCCGAGGCGGGCTACCGGTTCGTGTCGCTCTCGGGGGCGCCGCTCGTGCGGCCCGAAGATGCCGAGGAGGGGCCGGTGGATCGCGTGCTCGATGGCCTGGGCGCACTCATCGAGCCGCTCTACGGCTTCAGGTCGCTGCACCGCTTCAAGCAAAAGTTCAACCCCCGCGCCGAGCCGCTGCACCTGCTGTTCCGCGACGAGGGCGACCTGCCGCGCATCGCGGTCGCGTTGACGCGCGCGTACCTGCCCGACGCATCCCTCCGCGACCTGGTGGCCTCAGCTTCGGCCGCCTCACCCGCGACCGAAGGAGCCGCCCAGTGAGCCTCGAGTCACCAACGCCCCCGACACCGGGTATTCCGCCGACCGCACCGGGTGACGACACCTCGCCGACGCACCTCCCTGCTCGGCCTTCACGGATTTCAGCAGCATGGCTCCTCGGCGGCGAGATCATCGGGTGGATCGCGCAGATTGCCCTCTTGTGGCTCGGCGCCCGCTACGTGCTCATCGACGATGGCGACGAGGCGGAAGAAACCCTGCGACTCTTCGCCTGGTGCGTGATTGGCACAGGCTACCTCCTCTCCGCAGCGCTCTGGCTCCACCTCAGCGTGCGACTCAGCAACCACGACCACCCCCTGTTTCGTCGCCTGACAGGCTTCCCGCTGGTGCGCTGGTTCTCGCTTGTCGTCACCTTCACCTCGAGCGCGGTCGGGCTGACCGCCGCGCTCACGCTGATCCTCGTGCGCAACGACCCCGACCACCTCGCGATCTATGAGCTCGCCGCAGTCTGGACGATGCTCGTCGCGTGGGCGCTGTTCCATTGGGGGTACTCGCGGGTCTACCACGGCAAGTATCTTCGCTCGACGGGCCAAGCTCCGCTCGTCTTTCCCGGAACGAGTGAGCCCCGCCTCGCCGATTTTGTCTACTTTTCTTTCAGTAACGGCACGTCATTCTCGGTGAGTGATGTCGTGGTCACCACCACCAAGATGCGGTGGACCGTGGTGTGGCACAGCGCATTCAGCTTCTTCTTCAACGCGCTCATCATCGTGCTGAGCATGAACACGATCGCCGGCGGGCTGCAGGGGACTGGGATCGAGCTCGTCGGGTAGGAGTGCGGCGCGAGGCGGCGCCGGGTCGCGAGATTTCGCCCCCTCGCCAATCCATCCGCAATGGCTACGCCATTGCTCCCGCCAGACCCGGCCAGGCTCGGGGCTCGTAATCTCGCGACCCGGCGCGGCGATCCAATGCTTCGGGAATAGGCTCGCGAAAAACGCGTTATTGTAAGGAGTGTGTTCCGGGGTCGGTGAGAATCCGAACCGGCGGTGACAGTCCGCGAACCTCGCACCTGCGTGGTTGAATCGGTGAAATTCCGGTACCGACGGTGATGTGTGGTGGCGAAGCCTCCGCGCTAGTCCGGATGAGAGGAACGCAGGAGTCCGGCTTCCGGGCTACCCTGCTCACCCCCGGCATGCTCCGGGAGATGCCAGTGCTGGATCGCGAGTTGCTTGACGACGCTATGCGCCGCGCGCTCACGCTTGCCCGCCGCAGCCCCGCGGGTGATCCGAACCCGCAGGTGGGATGTGTGCTGCTCGGCCCCGACGGGCGCATCGTCGCCGAGGGCTGGCACCGTGGCGCGGGCACTCCACACGCCGAGGTCGATGCGCTCAACCATTTGCCCGCCGAGTGGCGGACACGGATGAACGAGCTCACCGCCATAGTGACCCTCGAGCCATGCAACCACACCGGTCGCACCGGGCCGTGCGCGGGCGCGCTTGCCGAGGCGCGGATCGGCGCGGTCGCGTACGGCACGAGCGACCCGGGCGAGGACGCTGGCGGGGGTGCCGAGACGCTGCGTGCCGCAGGTGTCGAGGTGATCGGCGGAGTGCGCGAGGCTGAGGCCCGCGCCGTGATTGCACCGTGGCTCGAGCGCCAGTCGCTCGCGACGCGCGAGCCCTCGGAACCAAGCACGTCACGGCCGCAAGACACCGTACGCGGCACAGAGACACCGGCCCTTTCACGGGCGCCGAGGCCGTTTGTCACCGTGAAGTGGGCGCAGACCCTCGATGGCCGCGCGGCTGCGGCCGACGGTTCGAGCCAGTGGATCACCGGCCCCACCGCCCGCGCCGACGTGCACCGGCGCCGCGCCCAGGCCGACGCGATCCTCGTGGGCACCGGCACGCTGCTCGCCGACGACCCCTCACTCACCGCGCGATCTGGCGAAGAGCTGATGGTGCCCGCGTCCGAGCAGCCGATTCCCGTCGTGCTCGGTCGCCGCGCAGTTCCGGCCGATGCCCGGGTGCGCCAGCACCCGGCGCTCGCGGCGCACGGGCTCTCGGCGCCGATCCACTATGACGGAACCGACCTCGCGGCACACCTCGCAGATCTCGCCGAACGCGGCGTGCAGCGACTCTTCGTTGAGGGCGGGCCGACGGTCGCAAGCGCGTTCGTCGCCGCCGGGCTGGTCGACGAGGTGCTCGTCTACGTCGCCCCGGCGCTCCTGGGTGGGCCACGCCTCGCGATCCACGATCTGGGCATCACGACCATGCGCGACATCGCGCGCCTGCTGTTCACCAACGTCGAAGAGTTGGGCACCGACCTCTTGATCACCGCAAGCCTCACCACAAAGGAGCACTGATGTTCACCGGACTCATTGAAGAGATCGGCGAGATCGTCGCCGTGACACCCGTGGGCGATTCGCTCCGGCTCACCGTGAAGGGGCCAAAGGTCACCGAAGATGCCGCGCACGGGGACTCAATCCAGGTCTCAGGTGTGTGCCTGACCGTGATCGAGCAAGGCCAGGCCGACGACGGCGCCGGTACCTTTACCGCCGACGTGATGGCGCAGTCGATCCACATGTCGACGCTCGGCGCGCTGCGGCCCGGCGATCGCGTGAATCTCGAGCGCGCCGCCCGCGTCGACAGCCGCCTCGGTGGGCACATCGTGCAAGGGCACGTCGATGGCACCGCCACCCTGGTCTCCACGACCCCCGGAGATGCCTGGCGAGTGTTGCGCTTCGCCTTGCCGCGCGAGCTCGCGCCGCTGCTCGTCGACAAGGGCTCGGTGACGCTCTCCGGTGTCTCCCTGACGATCTCGAACATCTCAGGCGAGACCGCGACCGAGCCCTGGTTCGAGGTATCGCTAATTCCAGAGACGCTCTCTGCAACCACCCTCGGACTCCTCGAACCGGGTGACCGCGTCAACCTCGAAACCGACATTCTTGCCCGCCACGTTGCCCGCATGCTGCGCTTCGGTGCAGGCGCCGCATCAGACCTCGCACACGACTAAGGAACTTAAGATGACCACTCCAGGAATCACCACCATCGACCTTGCCGTCGCCGCCATCAGGGCCGGCCGCCCCGTGATCGTCGCCGACGACGAGGATCGCGAGAACGAGGGCGACGTGATCCTCTCGGCCGAACTCGCCACCCCCGAGTGGGTCGCGTGGACCGTGCGCTGGTCGTCGGGCCTGCTCTGCGCGCCGATGTCGAACCAGATTGCCGACCAGCTCGAACTGCCGATGATGGTGGAGCGCAACGAAGACGTACGCGGAACGGCATATACGGTGACCGTCGATGCCGCCGAGGGAGTGACGACCGGTATCAGCGCGAGTGATCGCACCACCACACTGAAGGCACTTGCAAATCCTGACGCAGTTCCCACCGACGTGCGTCGGCCCGGACACGTGTTGCCGTTGCGCGCGGTGAACGGCGGGGTGCGCGCCCGCGCCGGCCACACCGAGGCGGCGGTTGAACTCATGCGCCTCGCGGGCCTGCGCGAGGTCGCGATGATCGCCGAGATCGTCGCCGATGACGGCGACATGATGCGCTTGCCCGAGCTCATCGAGCTCGGCGCCGTCGAGGGCGTGCCGGTGATCACCATCGAACAGCTCATCGCATACCTCAATGAGCATGATCCGGAGGGGGTGCCCGCTCTGCCCACCAGCCACCGTCAGGTCAGCCTACGCGCCGACACGCTGGTTCCGACCGAGCACGGCCTGTTTCGCATGCGCGCCTACCGCGATCGCCGCAGCGGGGTGGATCACGTCGCCCTCATCGCCGCTGGCGACGGTGTGCCCGAGCTTGGAGAGGATTCTCTCGTGCGCGTGCACTCGGAGTGCATTACCGGCGAGGCATTTGGCTCGCTGAAGTGCGAGTGCGGACCGCAGTTGCACGCATCGATGGATCTCGTGCACGAGCGCGGCGGCATGATCGTTTACCTGCGCGGGCAGGAGGGGCGTGGCATCGGCCTCGCGAACAAGCTGCGCGCGTACCAGCTGCAGGAGTCAGGCGTTGACACGCTCGACGCGAACCTGCAGCTTGGCCTTCCCGCCGATGCTCGCGACTACACCGCCGCCGCCGAGATTATCGCCGATCTCGGCCTCAAGAGCGTCCGGTTGCTCACCAACAATCCCGAGAAAGTGTCGCAGCTCGAGGATTACGGCGTGCGCGTGAGCGAGCGCGTGCCTCTGTATGTCGGCGTCACCCTCGAGAACGAGCAGTACCTGCGCACCAAGCGGGATCGCATGGGCCACAGCCTGCCAGACGACGTGTCGCACAAGAACGGGGCAAGCGCATGAGCGGCCACGGAGCGCCGGGCCTTTCGGTCGATGCCACAGGGCTGCGCGTGGCCGTGATTGCCGGGAGCTGGCACACGGAGGTGATGCGCGGGCTGATTCAGGGCGCGCACCAGACCATCGTTGCGGCGAAGGCGGATCACACGCTGTTTCGCGTGGCTGGTGCGTTTGAGTTGCCGCTCGCCGCGCAGGCCGCCCTCACCGACGGCGGGTTCGACGCGGTGGTGTGCCTCGGCGTGATCATCCGCGGCGGCACCCCGCACTTCGAGTTCGTCTCGAACTCGGTAACCGACGGGCTGACCCGCGTGCAACTCGATACCGGGAAGCCCGTGGGCTTCGGGGTGCTCACCACCGATACCGAAGATCAGGCACTCGATCGCGCCGGACTCAAGGGTTCGTCCGAGTCGAAGGGCGTGGAAGCCACGGAGGCGGCGCTGCACGCCGCGATCGTGACGCGCAAGATCCGCACCGAGGGCTCCACGATGAAGCTGGTGCCCGGCGCCTGACGGCCCCCATCGGCTGGACGCTCGCGCAGGGTTGAAATGACTCGAACCCTGCGCGAGCGTCCACTCGGGCATCGTCACGAGTTGCCACACGTATTGTATTCGTTGGTGCACCAACGATAGTCTGGGGATCGTCTCTCACTGAACGTGAGCTCGCACCCCACCCAGCCGCACCTGATCATAGGAGTCCAGCCGTGCAGTTTTACCGTGACGGATACCGCCCGGGCGATCCAGACATCAAGCCCGCCGCCCTTGAAACGCTCGCCCGCACTCCCGAACTTCCCGATGAGATCGACGTGCTCATCGTCGGCACCGGCCCCGCCGGCACGGTCCTCGCCGCGCAACTCGCCGAGTTCCCCGAGATCAACACGCGAATCATCGAACGCCGAGAGAGTCCGCTTGAGCTGGGGCACGCCGACGGAGTCGCTTGCCGCACCGTGGAAATGTTCGGCGCCTTCGGACTCGCCGAGGCACTCATGCGCGAGGCTTACTGGGTGAATGAGGTTCGCTTCTGGGGCCCCTCCGAGGACGATCGCGCAAGCATTACCCGCACCGGCTGGGTCGAAGACACCCCGGATGGGCTGAGTGAGTTTCCTCATGTGATTGTGAATCAGGCCCGGATGCAGCAGTACCTTCTCGACTACGCCGCGAAGTCGCCCAGCAGGTTGGAGACCAACTACGGGATCGAGTTCGTCGAGTTGAGCGTCGGCGAGGGAGAGTACCCCGTGACCGTGACGCTGAAACACGTCGCAGGAGAACTGGCCGGTGAGGAGTTCACCGTGCGATGTAAGTACGTAGTGGGCTGCGACGGGGCGCGCAGCGGGGTTCGCCGGTCGATCGGTCGCGAGCTTCACGGCGATGCCGCGAACCATGCGTGGGGCGTCATGGATGTGCTCGCCAACACCGATTTCCCTGACTGGCGCACGAAAAACGTGATTCAGTCGGCCGGCAAGGGGAGCCTGCTCATGATTCCCCGCGAGGGCGGCAGCATGGTGCGCATCTACGTGGATCTGGGCGAGGTGCCTGCAGGCGACCAGCAGATCCGCAAGACAAACATTGAGCAGCTGACCGCAGTGGCCAACAGCATCCTGCATCCCTACTCGATCGACGTGCGCTCGGTCGCGTGGTCGTCGGTGTACGAGGTGGGCCAGCGCGTGACCGACAGGTTCGACGACGTGCCCGATGATGACGCGACGGGTCGACTTCCCCACGTCTTCATCGCGGGCGATGCCTGCCACACCCACTCGGCGAAGGCCGGTCAAGGCATGAACGTGTCGATGATGGACACGTTCAACCTGGGCTGGAAGCTGGCGGCTGTGCTGCGTGGCCGGTCTGATGCCGCGCTCCTCCACAGCTATTCGGCCGAACGGCAGAGCGTCGCGCAAGATCTCATCGACTTCGATCGTGCCTGGTCGGCGTTCATCGCGCAGCCCACCGTGGATCCCGAACACCCTGAACTTGGCGGGGTGACTGCCGAGGAGATGCGTGACCAGTTTGCGCGACAGGGGCGATACACCGCTGGCATGGCCACGAAGTACACGCCGTCAGCGCTGACCGGTGACGATACGCACCAGGCCCTCGCGGCAGGCTTCGAGATTGGCACGCGATTCCACTCGGCCCCCGTGGTTCGGGTCGCTGACGCCAAGCGCATGGAGTTGGGACACGCGCACCGCGCCGATGGCCGCTGGCGGATCTACGCGTTTGGTGACAACGACGGCACGGCATTGCTCGAGTTCGCGCGCTGGCTCAGTGAGTCAGCTGACGCGCCCACGCAGCGATTCCGGGCAGCCGACGAAGACATCGACAGCGTGATCGACGTGCACGCGATCTTCCGCAGCGGGCATCACGAGGTTGACCTTCGTGAGGTGCCCGAGATCCTGCTCCCCCACTCCGGGCCGTTCCATTTGCAGGATTGGGAGAAGGTGTGGGCGGTGGATGCCAAGAGCGCTGACATTTTCTCGACACGCGAGGTGGCTGCGAGCGGCGCTGTTGTGGTCGTGCGCCCAGACCAGTACGTCGCCCACGTGCTGCCGCTGAGCGTTCGCGAAGAACTCACTGAATTCTTCGGTGGCGTGTATCTCCCACGCCAGGCGGCAGCTACACGTTGACTGATCTGGTTCCGCAGGAGGAAGCCGGCGAGGCGGTCGCCCAGATCGAAGATGGTCGCGAGCCGCACGCGCACATCGGTTTCCTGATCCGACGCGCGCAGCAACTGCATGTGGCGGTGTGGGCGCGGGTGGTGTCGACCGAGATCTCAAGCGTGCAGTACTCGATCCTCGTCACGCTGAACCGTCTCGGCGAGGCGAGCCAGCGGGAGCTCTGCGACGAAGCCGGTCTCGACCGATCAACCATCGCGGAGATCCTGCGACGCATGGAGCGCAACGGCCTGATTGAGCGTCAACGGTCTCCGGTGGACGCCCGTCGCAACACCGTTCGTCTGACCGCGCTCGGTCTGGCTGAGCGGATTCGACTGAAGCCGCTGGTGACGACGGTGCAGCTGGAGCTCACCACCGGGCTGAGCGCAGCAGAGCGTGCGCAACTCGAACACGGCCTCAAGCGATTGCTTGAGGCACCTGAGGCCGCGACCAGAAGCGAGCTCTGAACGCGCCCGAACCGGGTGGACGCTCGCGCAGAGTTCAGACCACGCGAACCCCGCGCGAGCGTCCAGCCGAACAACGGTCGGAGCGGAAGCCGCGAGGCCAGTGCGAGATGGCCGAGGTTCGATGGCCGCCGGGGAGCTCAGCAGGTGCGTGTCAGGTCGACCGGATACCCTGACACCCGTGCCAGAAGACTCAAGACCCGCGCGAAGCCGCGCCGGTAGACGATCCGCAGAACCATCCGCACCAACCGGCCCCCGCGCCTCACTGAAGCAGCTCCTCCCCTACCTGTTTGAGCAGCGGGGCCTCCTCGCGCTGGCACTCGCCCTCGGCATCGTCGGCGCGGCCGCCTCGCTCGCCCAGCCGGTACTGCTCGGCGAGGTCATCGGCCGCGTGCAGGTCGCCGAGCCCCTTGGGGTCTTGCTCTGGATCCTCACCGCACTCATCGTGGTGAGCGCACTGCTCAGTGGCATCCAGCACTACGTGTTGCAGCGCATGGGCGAGGGCGTCGTCTTCGCCTCGCGCCGCTCGCTCATCGGCAAGATCCTGCACCTGCCGATCAGTGAGTTCGATCGCCGCCGCACGGGCGACCTCGTGTCGCGCATCGGCAGCGACACCACCCTGCTGCGGGCTGTACTCACGCAGGGCCTCGTCGAAGCGGTGAGTGGCCTGCTGGTGTTCTTTGGCGCGCTGATCGGCATGCTCGTCATCGACCCGCTGCTCTTCGCGATCACCTTCTCGGTGATCCTCGTCGCCCTGGTCGTCGTCGTGATGGTCTCGTCGCGGATCCGCCCGGCGGTCTCACGTGCGCAAGAGAAGGTGGGCGACCTCGCCGCGCAGATCGACCGCTCGGTGTCGTCAATTCGCACGATCCGCGCCGCGGGTGCCGCGAAGCGCGAGCAGGCCGCCACCGAGCGCGAGGCCGAGGAGGCCTACGTGCTCGGCCTGAAGGTCGCAAAGATCTCGGCGTTCATCGTTCCGGTGTCATTCCTCGCCCTCCAGCTCTCGTTCCTCGTGGTGCTCGGCCTCGGCGGGTTCCGCGTCGCCACCGGCGCAATCACCATCGCGCAGCTCATCACCTTCATCGTGTTCCTGTTTCTCATGATCACCCCGCTCGGCCAGGCCTTCGGCGCGATCTCGGCAATCAACCAGGCGCTCGGCGCGCTCGGCCGCATTCAAGAGATCTCCTCGCTCGAGACCGAAACGGCCCGCGACGCGGAGCGCTCACCGCTCGGGCGCACGGTTTCGCTCGCAGAGGCGGTGCGCGAGGGCGCTCCGGCGATCCACTTTGAACAGGTGCACTTCACCTACCGCTCGGCCGCACCCGAGCGCGTCGATGCCCGCGAGCTCGTGCGTGGTTCGGGTCGCGGCGGCCGCCGTGCGATTGAGTCCGCGCCCGCGGAGATCGTCGAGACCCCCGTGCTACACGGGGTGACCTTCGATGTTCCACGTGGAACGAGGGTCGCGCTCGTCGGCCCCTCCGGCGCCGGGAAGTCGACCATCCTCGGGCTCATCGAGCGCTTCTACGACCCCGATTCGGGCAGCGTTTCTTTGCACGGCGCGGATCTGCGCACCCTCGACCGCCTCGAACTGCGGGCGCAGCTCGGCTATGTCGAGCAGGATGCCCCGGTGCTCGCCGGAACCCTGCGCGAGAACCTCCTGCTCGGCGCCCCCGACGCGAGCGACGCGGAGTGCGAGCAGGTGCTGCGCGCCGTCAACCTCGGCGCCTTGCTCGATCGCTCGGCCACCAATGCCGGGCTCACCAACGGGCTCGACGCGCAGGTCGGCGAGCGCGGGCTGATGCTCTCGGGAGGCGAGAAGCAGCGCCTCGCGATCGCGCGCGCACTGCTCACCGCCCCACCGATCCTCCTGCTCGACGAATCGACCGCAAGCCTCGACGGCGTGAACGAGCGCCTCATGCGCGAGGCGCTCGACTCGGTGGCGACCGGCCGCACGCTCGTCGTGATCGCGCACCGGCTCTCGACCGTGGTCGATTCCGACCTCATCATCGTGCTCGATGATGGCCGGGTCGTCGGCGAGGGAACGCACGAGGAGTTGGTCAAGACGGTGCCGCTGTACCGCGAGCTCGCGCAGCATCAGTTGCTCGTGCCGGAAGATGCCCCGCGCATCGGGGAAGACTCCGCTCAGCCCGCGGGCTGAGCCACCGATTCGAGCAGCGCACCCATCGCGGGCCGATAGTCGGCGAGGTCACCCTCCGAGGTGACCTCGGCCTCGATCAGCAGGTCGGTGTCGCCCAGCTCGACGATCGCGGTGAACTCCGTGTCGCCGGTGACGTGCTGCACGCGCGCGCCGTTTGCGAGCGTTTCGGTGCGCAGTGGATCGCCCTCAGCGCCAGCGAGCTCGAGCGTTTCGCGGGCTTCGGCCGCCCTCGCGACGCCGATCTCTACGACGAGCACGCGGTCGGGCGAGCGCAACAGCAGCCCGCCGTGAACCTGCGGCGTGATCCACCAGCCCGTGTCTGGGGTCACCGCGGCGACCGCACCGAGGATCGATATTTGGGTGTCGGCCCTGGTGCCGAAGGCGGCACCGAGGTCGAACCCGGAGTCCGTGCCCTCACTCACCCCGAATGCGCGCAGCCCATCAGCCTCCTGGCTGGCAAGCCCCGCCCGCACGCTGGGCGCGAGCAACGCCCACACCGCGAGGGCGCTGCAGGCAAGGAGCGCAACCGAGAGCCCGAGCAGCGCCCAGAAGCGCGCGCGATTCACCCTCGCCTCACGATCGCGTTCGGCACCGCGCCGCCGAAGAGCTCCGTGACCGTGACCAGTTCGAAGCCGCGATTGCGCAGGCCGGTGATGATGTCGCTGGCCGCGTTCACGGTGTCGGCGTGGGTGTCGTGAAACAGGATGATGCGTCCGGGCTGCGCGGGAACCACCGCCCGCTCGAAGAGCGCGGTCTGCCCCGGCTTCTGCCAGTCGTTCGTGTCGATCGTCCACAGCACGGAGGGCATGTCGATCGCAGCCTGCGCTTCGGCGTTGATCGCACCGTACGGGGGCCGATACGTCGCCACTGGCTGACCCGACAGCTGCCGCAGCAGCGCGGCCGCATCGTGCACCTGTGCTCGGGCATCCGCGGCCGGGACCTTCGTGAGGGTCTGGTGATTCATGGTGTGGCTGCCGATCTCGTGCCCTTCGGCCGCCACGCGCGCCACGATGTCGGGTTTGCCCGCAGCGACGCCGCCGATCATGTAGAAGGTCGCGGCCGCGTGATGCGCGGCCAACGTGTCGAGCAGCTCAGGCGTGAATGACGACGGACCGTCGTCATAGGTCAGCGCGACGCAGGGCAACAGCGCGCAGTCGACGGGCAGCCGGGCATCCCCGGCCGGGACCCCCGCGAAGGGCTGCCCGACCGAGGCGAGGAGCGCCCGCCGCTGATCGCTCGCCCACCCGTCAGCGATTGCCGCGTCGACCTGCAGCACGGTTTGGTCAGGAGTGGGGCCAGCCCCGATGCCCTCGAGCTCTGGCGAGGTGAGGCCCGACGGCAGCGTCACCAGCAGTCCGCCGCCTGCCGGGTGCGCGGCCGACGCGAGCGCCTCCGCGGCGAGGGCCAGCTGGGTGGCATCGGGGGCCGCCAAGGGCGCGGTGCTGAGCGCTCCGGCTTGTCGACGCAGGAGCTCACCCGCCGCGGCCCAGAGTTCGGCGGGCGCCTCCTCGCGCCACTCCTGCACGCCTTCGGTCATGGCTCCGGTACTCACGTCGATGTAGAGAGTCTGCAGCGCGTCGCTGGTGATGGCCGCGGCGCTCCCGGTCACGGTGCGCAGCGCAAGCACCAGAGTAGTGCCGAAGGCGCCAGTCACCTCGCAGGTGATCGCGGTGCCCGTGCCTCCTACCGGCCCGGTCTCTGGCCGGCTCAGCACCTCGGCCGCGGGCCACGCGGCCGAACCCGCCACGCACCCCCGGTCGGCGAGCCCCGCTTCGACGGGGTGCACCTCGGGCACGTACGACTGCCCCGACGCGCCAATCGCGGCCCAGATGAGGCGATCCACGTGTTCATTGAAGGCGGGCACGCCTGGCACATACACAAACCGGGCCGCAAGGCCCAGCGCATCGCTGCGCAGCCGGTGCGGGGCAAGCCCCAGTTCGGCGGCGTCGAACGAACGGGCATCACCCACCAGCGCAAGCGACTCGGTGACGGCTGCCGTGTCATCTCCCATCGGTGGATCCGCGCCCGCGTGCGCGAGCGCCACCCCCGCGGTCACAGCCAACTCGGGGGCGGTCGGTGGCCGCCACCCGGCGACCGGCTCGGCCGCGCAGGAACTCAACGCAAGTGCGAGCCCCAGAACTCCGGCCGCCGGGAGGAGCAGTGCGCGGGTTCTTCCGATTCGGGCGCGTGAGCGAGCTGATCGTGCACGCGAGCGCTGACCGAGCCGACTCGCCATCGGGTCCCCTTCCGCCGGGCGCCATCGCCCGGGTCAGTTCGAGATTATCGCCTGACCTCTCGCGAGAAGAGCCACTCCAGTCTCGGTTCGATTACGGGGCGGCAGACCCTCGAGACCCACGCCATCGACAACACGAGGGTAAGGGCGATGCCGAACGCGATCAGGGCGAACACGCCGGGAACCCCGAACGTGCCGATCCACTCGGCCCCACCAGTTTCGCGAAGCGTCCAGACGATGGGGCCGTGCAGCAGGTAGACGTACAGCGTGCGAGCCCCCCACACCGTGATGATGCTGTGCCTGCGCGGCACGATGAGCAGCACCGCGAGGGTCATCGCGGCGGCGACCACGAGCAGGGCGAGCCGCACCCCCGAACCACCGAGCGCGATCGACCACCACTCGGTGGGGGCCCAGTCGCCGATCGGGGCGCGCGCAAACAGCCACGCGTAGTCATCGCGCCAGGTGAGCCAGGTGTCGATGCGCCAGCTGTCGCGCAGGCCCGGCAACGCGGCGAACGTCGCGGCGATCAGCACGAGAAGTGCCAGCGCCGAGACCCGCGCGGCGCGGGCGGGCCGCATGAACCAGTCGCCACGGAACCAGCCGCGATCCACCCCGAGCCAGGCCGCGACGAAGAACGGCAAGAAACACAGCGTGCGCGACGCCGAGAACTGGGTGCCGATCGCGGGGCTGAGCCCGGCTACTAGCGCGACTGCGATTGAGAAGATGAGGGGGTGCTTCAGCCTCGCGATATATGGCAGCACAATGCGCATCGTTGCAAGCGTCACGAGGAACCACAGGGTCCAGGCGGGCGCGACGAGCCAGCTTTCGGGCAGCCCTCGGCCGTTCACCGCCAGGTGCAGCAGCGCCCAGATACCCTCCCACAGCACCCAGGTCACCAGCAATTGCACAGTGGATCGCGCCGCCTTCGGCGTCGCCTCGGGCTTCGCGAAGAGGCCCGACAGGGCGATCATCGCGGGCATGTGGAAGAGGTAGATGAACGCGTAGGTGGCGAAGCCGAATGCGGTATCGGTGCGAATCGTCGAGATGGCGTGGCCCGCGACCACGAGCACGATCAGGATGAAGCGAGCGTTGTCCCAGAGCGCGACGCGTGTCCGGGGAGGGGCGGTGTGTGCCGGGGGCACAGCAGCACCCCCGGGGGCGGTCGACGAGGTCGGCGCCGCCGCGGGGGTGCCAGGTGCTGAATTCACCTCTTCAGCGTAGGGGCGATCAGACCGTTGCGGCCCGCGCCTTATCCATATCAATGAAGGTTTCGGTGTTGAAGCGGTAGGCCGCACGCACCTCGTCGATCACGCGCGCCCGCTCTTCCTCGCTGAGTCGCTCGCCCATTTGGTTCAGCGCCTCGCGATAGGTCTGCTTGAACGCAGGGATCGGGCCGAGTTCGGTGAAATCGTAGAACGCGATGCCGGCGCGATCGAATCCGTGCTGCTTCGCGACGAGCTTCGCAATCATCTGGCCACCCGACAGATCGCCGAGGTAGCGGGTGTAGTGCTGCGCGACGAGCCCGGGCAGCCAAGGCTCTTCTCCGAGTTCGGTGATGCGATCCGCGTACGCCTGAGTTGCGGGAAGCGCCTGGATCTTCTCGCGCCAGTCGGCACCGATGAGGAACTCGAGGTCTTCCACGAGTGCGGGCAAGCGCACGAGGGCTGCCGGGTGGAAGGCGGCGAAGTCGGGATCTGCGGCGAGCTTCTTGGATGCCGCCTCGAGCGCTTCGTACACGAAGTAGTGCTGCGCGACGAGCGCCGTGTATTCCTCGATGCCCGAGCGCCCGCGCATGATGTCTTCCATATAGGTCGACCCCTCGCTGTCGGAGTGATCGCCCCAGGTGGCCTCGCGAATCGCCTGCGCGAACGAACCGTCGTCATCCGGAGTGGTTGCCGCGTGCGGGTGACCGCCACCGTGTGCGCCAGCGCCGTGCGGGTGTCCGGCACCGTGCGGGGCAGCGGTGGTCTGCTCGGGTGCGTGCTCTTCGCGGGGCGTCACGCCCAGCTTCTCGCAGGCCGACTTGTAGAGCGCGACCACCTCGCGACGAATTTCGGCGCGCTCGCTGATCAGACCCCCGGGCCACGGCACGGTGAGTTCGCTCTCGCCACTCGCGTCGGTCACGAGCCAGCGCCCTCCGGCGCCATCGAGCCCCACCATCACGCTGGCGGCTGCCTCGGGGCGCCCAAAGGCGCGCGCGATGAGCAGGTTGTCTTCTGGATGATCGCCGTTCATGTGGTCGACAACGGCTGTGCTCACGGAGGCTTCAAATTCAGTCACCATCACATCGTAGTGAAAAGTGGCACAAGCTACACCATTCATCTGATGAAGTAGCTGCGAGACCCTCCGCAGCGCCCAACTGACTCTCGGCGTCTGGAAGGTAGACTCGCGATGTCCTGTGCCCATTGAAGTGATCGGCGGTTCCGTGGTATCGAAGCTTGCGCGACGCACTCGCGTTGCAGCACTCACCCTGGCTACGGTGGCGGCACTCGGCCTCACTGCCTGCTCCGGGAACGGGGCAGTTTCGAGCGAGGCAGAGTCGAACTCGGTCGACGCGGGGCTCGCGACTCGCATCGACGAGGCAGTAGCTTCTGCCATGCAGCAGAGCGGATCCACCGAGGCGATCGTCGGCGTCTGGACGGGCAGTGCCGGCGAGTACGTGCATTCCTACGGCGAGGGCCTGTCAGCGAACGCACTGATCCGTGGCGCTCAGGCCACGCAGCCGGTGATGTGCGCACTGCTGCTCGAACTCGTTGCCGACGGCACCGTGAGCCTTGACCGCGAGGTGGCCGCAGATGTCTCGAGGCAGGTTGGCATTGAGGGCATCACCTATGGCCAGCTCTGCACCGCACAGTCTGGCCTCGCCGACTTCAAGGGTCGCATCAGTGACATCTTCGTCAACAATCCAACGCGTCCGTGGAGCGACCGGGAGCTTCTGTCGCAGGGTCTCGCCCACTCACCCCTCTCCTGGCCCGGGCTCGACGTGCACATCTCGGATACCGACACGCTGCTGCTTGCGCGCGCGCTCCATCAGGTCACCGGGCAGTCAATCCCCGACCTTCTCGAGTCGCGCGTGTTCGGCAAAGCCAACATGCCTGCGAGCTACTTCCCGGGTGACGTGCTTGCTGATGTCACCCTTCCCGGAAACAGCCTCACCGGCCTCACCTATCCCGCGGCGGGTGGGGTCCCCCAGTGCGAGGTCGGTGTCGTGGAGGTCGCCGAGGTATCGCCCTCGATGCTCGGCGGCGCCGGGGCAACGGTCACGACCGTAACCGACCTGAAGAACTTCTATGCGAGCTACCTCGGTGGACAGTTCGGTGGAGCCGAGGGAGCCGCGGTCATTGCGGAGGCTCGCTCGACCACCAACCCCGCGCGCAACGAGGCCGGGGAGCCGGTGGGTGACACTGAGGAGGCTGCCGCGCTGATCGCGGCGGCCGAAGATCCCAACGGCCAGAAGTGGGGGTTCGGGCTCGAAAAGGTGCAGTCACTGTCTGGCATGAGCGGCCAGATGACGGGCACGCTGACTGCTGCTTACCACGACCCAGCAACCGGGTATTCGGTGGTGGTGGTGTTGAACAACTCCAGCATCGGGGCAGGTTTCGTGCGCACCCTGGCGTTTGAACTTGCCGCGATTTCCACCGAGGCCGGCGTCGGCCCGGCGGTCACCTGGGCATCGGCCGACTTCGCGGCCGCCCGCGCGGCAGCCGCGATCTGCCAGCCAGCCCCGGAGGAGCCTGCTCCAGCCGAGTAGCGTGTTTCTGCTAGGCTAGGCAGGTCGAGATTTCAGAAATCTCGCCCCGGGGATGTAGTTCAATGGTAGAACTTCAGCTTCCCAAGCTGATAGCGCGGGTTCGATTCCCGTCATCCCCTCGGAGAAATTGATCCTCTCACCGGAGAAGATCAATTTCGGCTCGGGGGTTCCGGAAATCCCCTGAACCCGTCACCGGGCACCGCCCGGCGGCGTGACCGCGCAATGCGATGCATTGCTCGAAGCGGTCGGCCGGGGTTCGATTCCCGTCATCCCCTCCACTGTGTTCCCGAGCCGAATCACCGGTTCGCGCTCGGAGGAGGCCCGCCATTCTTCACCCCACGAGTGGCGCTCAGTTCGCCGCGGCATCCAGGGGAGACCTCCCCGATCCGGAGGCCCTCTCCGATGGGATCTGGTCATTCGCTATGCCCATGGGAAAGATCGGGCCTCCCTACAACCTCTGCTACGTCATCGAGGATTCTGCCGGAGACCTGCACGTGGTTGACCCCGGGATCAATTCGGGCGACAATTGGGCGCTCCTGCTGCAGAATCTGCGCGAGATCGGGAAGTCGGTCAGCGACGTGCGCGCTGTCGTGGCGACGCACCTCCACCCCGACCACCTCGGACTCGCGGCGCGCATTCGCGCAGCATCGGGCGCGCAGCTCAGCTTGCACCGCGAAGAAGACAGCGCCGTGAGGGAGCTCACTCTCGGGACTCGCGAGGAGGACGTTTCTCAGCGCGCGGAGGGCTGGGGCGTGCCCGCCGCGCATCGGGACAAGCTCGCCAGGTCCAAGACCTCCGCTGAGGTTGCGTCGTTTCCGCCCGCGGATCTGCTGTGCGAAGACGGCGACAGGCTGCCCGTGCCCGGACGCGAGGTGCAGGTCATTCACACACCCGGCCATACCTCGGGCCACATGTGCCTTCGTGAGCGCCAGGAGCGAATCATCTTCACCGGAGATCACGTCTTGCCCACGATCAACAGCGGCATCGGTCTCGGCGGCACTACCTCGGGCAACCAGGTCGACGCGTACCTCACCAGCCTCGAAACGATCGCCGAGTTTAACGATCACGTGGCTGCACCCGGCCATCAATACGGGTTCCGCAACATCAGGGAACGTTGCGGCTCGATCGCCGCGCATCAGTTGCGGCGAACCCGCGAGGTGCGCGCTGCCCTGGCGAGCACCCCGCACGCCCCAGTCTGGGATCTGGCAAGCCGGCTGGCTTGGTCTTCCGGGTGGGAGAATCTCTCCGGATACATGCTCGTGTCGGCCCTGGCGCAGACCGAGATGCACGTCGACTTCCTGCGCTTGGGTCTCGCCGAGCGCCACCTCCAGAAGCACGGCCAGTAGGCCTCGAGACGTCAATATCTGCGCCCGCGCCGAGACGGTGCCCGCAGAATTTGACCTCTCGAGATGGGGGAAGCGCGAACGCGGCGAGTTCGCAGCGAGTTCGGGCCGAGTTCGCGCCGACTGAGCGGCGGGTTCGGGGCGAGCCCAGAGCCTGGTCCGACATCATCAATCCGCATCGGCGCGCTACGGTGGATCCATGCGCATTGCCACCTGGAACGTAAACTCCATCCGCACCCGCGTTGGCCGGGTCGTCGACTGGCTCGTGCGCGAAGACATCGACGTGCTCGCGATGCAGGAGATCAAGTGCAAGCCGGAACAGTTTCCCGTCGCCGAGTTCGAGCGGGCGGGATACCAGCTCGAGATCCACGGCCTGAACCAGTGGAACGGGGTAGCGTTCGCGAGTCGCCACGAGATGACCGATGTGGCGCGTGGCTTCGACGGAATGCCGGGCTTCGGGAAAGCCATCGCCGGGCAGGAACACGCGCAGGGCACCGGCCCGAACGAGCTCCCGCTTGAGGCGCGCGCGCTGGGTGTCACCGTGGGCGACCTCCGGCTCTGGAGCCTCTACGTGCCAAACGGCCGCTCGCTCGAAGACCCGCACTACGCGTACAAGCTCGACTGGTTGCTTGCGCTGCGCACCAATGCAGAGCAGTGGATCGCCGAGAACCCGGACCTCCCGCTCGCACTGATGGGCGACTGGAACATCGCCCCGACGGCCGCCGACATGGCCGACCCCTCGTTCGTCGAGGGCCGATCCACCCATGTGTCGCCCGACGAACGCTCAATGTTCGCCTCGTTCGAGCAGACCCTCACCGACGTGGTGCGGCCGATCGTGCCCGAGGGCTTCACGTTTTGGGATTACAAGGCCGGCCGTTTCCCGAAGAACGAGGGTATGCGCATCGACTTCATCCTGGGCTCGCCGGCCTTCGCTGGGGCGGTGACGGGTGCCGAGATCGCGCGCGATGAGCGCAAGGGCGACGGTCCGAGCGACCACGTGCCCGTGGTGTGCGACATCGACCCGTCGCTGCTGTTCCCGAGCTTCGAAGACGAAGACGACCGCCCGATGATCTTCGGGTAGGTGGCGGGTCCCGGGGATGGTTTACAGGAGTGAATTCCGGCCGCTTGAGAGGCTGACTTCCGACGCGAATCGCGCACACATCCCGCTGAGGAGTGTCAACGAAACGTACATCGTCGCAGGCGCGATCAGGATCGGCGAGAGGCGAGATGCCGTGAGGACGCCCGAGACGATCAACACCGTCGAGGCTGCAACAATTGCGGCCGAGAACCGGACTTTGTACTTGGCAGGGAAGACAACGGCCGGAAACAGAAACGCAGCGCAAAGTGCGCCCAATACTACGAGATCCCACTCGCCGAATTGGAGAAGCGACACCGTTACCCACCACGCCCAAACAACCGCAGCCGGATACCCGATCCACCCGAGAACTCGTGTCGCGGTGCGATTTTCCACGTCGTCCCAGCCCTCAGCCATCCCACGGATGATGAAGCTGAATACCACTACGCCGAGCTGTATGACGAGAGTGCCAATGACGAGAAGCCAACCAGGAGTGCCCAGCAGCTGAGTTCGGCTCGGTGAGAGAAGCCAGAAAATGAGCGGAGTCCAGAGCGCGAAACATGCGAGCAAGTAGACCGTCAAGATCAGCGAAGGAGTATTGATGATTCGTATCACTTGATCGACTCCAAACGTGGAAATTAAAGGAACAGGGGCAAACGGGGTGCCTTGTCACCAGTCGTTGGTGAAGCAGCCGTCAAAGAAACTCAAGCTCGGGTCAGCGAACGGCGCGTCCATAGGCCAGGGCATTTCTTTGTATTGACCGTTGAACCATCTGAGGGGTTTGGACCATCCAGCGTACATTCGCGCGCATCCAGGCAAAGTGAAATAGTTCGCCGCATTAATCACTGTTGCACTCTGGCTACCGTGCGGAAAGTTGACCCATTCGTTGAGTCCCATGCAGTGCGTCAACCAATCCCGCGCAGTACCAGGTGGGCAGTCATTATGTACGGCTTGAAAAGCGGAGGAATAGGTCGAACTTGTTCGGTGGCTGTTACGTGCAGAATTGACATAGTAAATGTACTCATAGCCAGCAATTAATCTTGTTGGATATCGAATTCCCAGTTCGTGCGTGGTTGTCTGGCACTCGTCGAACTCTCTATTCACGTCCTGATAGGGGGCCGCATCGATGGGAACATTCGTGGCCCACTCAATATAAGTTGGGTTAAGCCACCATCCCGGACTGAAATTTGGGTCGCTGACACTGCCGCAAAGCGTGTAGTTATACAGCGCGGCGCCAAACTCGAAACCCCAATTCTCCTCCTCGGGCCAGTACCAGTTGTGGCTTCCGCCATCCCATTTGATTGATTGAGCCAGCGCGGCGTATGGAGCAGTCGATAAGCAGACCTGACTCACAAGGACGGTACATCGATTGATGTTGTAACCCTCAATACGATATGTGAACGGGAAGTATGCGTCCCAGTCATTTGCGCTGCTGTAACCTGGCCAGCCTTTTATTTTCTTATATCCATCCCAATGGGAATATCGCACCCCACCTATTGGTGGAAGCGAATGAAGAAGGGTTGAATTGTATGATTCGCTAATGACCGAATCCTGACTTATTTTGAGTAGGTTGCCCTCTGTCTCAAGAAGGCCCGAAATCTGGTGATCTGAATAGACCAAACCGCCGACGATTGGCGGCACTTGCGTCGAAGCACCTGCAAACAGCTGGGTTGCCCTGGCTGTTACACTCTCGGTTGTGTCTCCTTCGAGCACTACGAGCTGACCCACGCCAGTTTCCCCTTCGAAAGTAATCGTCCTGAGCTCTGCCCCAATCTCGGTGGCTGCGGATTCCAAGAGTTGAAAGCTACCTGCATCTGCATTATCGAATGTAACCGTGTAGGCATTTGAGTCCGTGACATCGAGTATCACTTCGGATTCATGTGAGAACTCGCTGTCATGCATCGTCTGGTCTATCGCGACGGCTGGGCTCATCATTGGACCGAATATTGATCCCAGAGCAAACGCCGTCGCCAGCATCGAAAGTGGTCGGCGTTTCAAGATATTTTCTCCGAATTTGTCAGGTAAAAAATCTCTAATTTCTGAGGTTTTCTTATTTTTATAATCTCAGTTGCCTATAGCTATTAGTTCAGTTTTCGACTGTGTTCACTTGACGTTCATCGCGTCCAACGTGCCCAGATATTTTCTGACAAGACTGAAATGCAGCGGGCAGATGAAGAGTCCGCCGTGTTCTGTTGAATAGCGGAATTGCACCTCACCGATGTGACGGTCAGTACAGGTGCAGATTTGATTGGTCGTTGCAGCTCTTCGAGCATGGCGGTGCGAGAGTGGTCCCTGACAGCGATGCGTCAGGCTCCACTCTCGTGTTGGCGGTTTGCTGTTAGCTGAAGTTACTCGTGTAATTGTGCACGCGCTCTGATTGGCCACAACCACCTAACTCTGTTCGGGTCCGAACTCCTGAACAAATCACCATGCACTTGGATGCCGACTACGACTCCGGCAAGACCCGAAACCTGCTCGACACGCTCGGTGGCGATCGGGGGCGCTGTGGTCATACCGCCATTATTCAGTCTTCGCGAGGGCGTCTTTCCACGCCACGCGGCTACCGGTGCGCAGCACGGAGTTGCTGTAGATGCGGGAGCCGATCCACAACACCGCCGCGATAGTGGCAAGCAACACCGCCAGCGCGGCCACCGGTTCCCACCACTCGGCGGTTCCGAGGTACAGCCGCAGCGGCATCGCGACCGGCGCCGACAGGGGTACGTAGCTCAGAATCGCCATCATGCGCGCGTTGTCGAAGAGGAAGATCACGAGATAGAACGGGATCATGACGAGCACCATGACCGGGCTCGTCACGGATCCGATGTCCTCCTGGCGCGACACGAGCGAGGCGAGGGCCGCATACAGGGTCGCGATCAGCACGAAACCGAAGACGAAGAGCACACCGAACCACCCGAGCGCGGTACCGAGCTCGGCGAAGAGGATCTGTTGGCCGGTGGCGAGCAGCCCGATCGAGGCGAGCGCGACGATTGCGATCACCTGCCCCACGGCGAGCACCGTCATGCCGAGAATCTTGCCCGCGAGCAGCGCCCGAGCCGAGACCGTGGCGAGGAGAATCTCGACGATGCGGGTCTGCTTCTCCTCGACGACGCTCTGCGCGGTGGTCGTGCCAAACGTCATCACGCTCACGAAGAAGACCATGCCGAACGCAATCGACACGATGTAGGCGAGGAAGAAATTCTCGATGATCGGATCGAGCAGTTCGACCTCGGGCGACGTCGAGAGCGCCTGCACGAGATCGCCGGGGGCGCTCTCGAGTGCAATCACCGTTACGGCGGACTCGCCAGCATTCTCGGTGCCCTCGGTGCTGGTCGTCGAGCCGATTTCACCGGCACCCCCCGGCACGACCGCGGCATCAACCTCGCCCGATTCGACGAGCTCTCGGGCGGCCGGGCGATCCGCGACCTCGGTCACCTCGAAGCCGGCGGATTCGAGCGCTGCCGCGCCCTCCCCCACCACGGCGACCTTCGTCGGGCCGCCGACCCCACCAATCTGCGACGCGAACCCGCCAACGAGTACGCCCGCAAGCACGATGAGCAGCAGAAGCCCCGTGGAGATGAGGAACGCCTTGCTGCGCAGCCGGGTCGTGATCTCGCGCTCGGCCACGATCCACGCGGCCTTCGCTGCGGTCGGGCGGTGCACCACGTTGCCAGCCTGGGCGCTCATTTCACGACCTCCCGGAAGATCTCGGCGAGCGTTGGGGTGACGCGGACGAAGCGCTGCACCACAGTGGATCGGCTCTCGCCCCGCACCACCCGGGCAAGCACGGCCTGAGCCGCGGCCTCGCTCTCGGCGTCGAAGCGCACACGGCCTCCCTCGAGCTCGGTCACGGTAATGCCGGGCATGTCGCGAACCCAGCCCGCACCTGCGGGGTCGGCCCCGTTTTCGCCCGCGTTCTCGACGGTGGTCGCGAGTTCGAGCTCATAGCTGAGGCCGGAATGCTCGCGCCTCAGTGATTCGCGGGATCCGGCCGCGAGGATCCGCCCGCCGCCAATGACCACGATGTCGTCGCACAATCGCTCGACGATGTCGAGCTGATGCGAAGAGAAGAGCACCGGGAGGCCCTGCGAGGCGTAGTCGCGAAGCACCCCCATCACCACTTCGACGGCGAGTGGATCGAGGCCCGAGAACGGCTCGTCAAGCACGAGCGCGATCGGGCGGTGCACGAGCGCGGCGGCGATCTGCGCGCGCTGCTGGTTGCCGAGCGACAGACTCTCGAGCTGGTCGTTCGCGCGCTCCCCGAGCCCCAGGCGTTCGAGCAGAGTGCCGACCTCCGCCTTCGCGTCAGAGGCACTGAGCCCGTGCAGTCGGCCGAGGTACACCAACTGTTCTGCGACCTTCATCTTGGGATAGAGGCCGCGTTCTTCCGGCATGTACCCGATTCTCGCGCGTTCGCGCGGGGAGAGCGGGGAGCCGTCTTGCGTCACCTCACCACCATCGGCGGCAAGCACCCCCAAAATGATCCGCATCGTGGTGGTCTTGCCCGCGCCGTTGCCGCCGACGAACCCTGTCATGCGTCCGCTCGCAACGGTGAAACTCACGTCGTCGAGTACGCGGCGCTCGCCGAAGCTGCGCGTGATTCCTCTGAGCTCAAGCACCCGGTTCCCCCTTTGCGCTTCGCTCCGCGGCGACCGGAACGACGAAACCCCCGCGAGTGTCGCGGGGGTTTCGGATCGGAGCCGACTGTGGGATTTGAACCCACGACCTGTTCTTTACGAGGGAACTGCTCTACCCCTGAGCTAAGTCGGCATGGTCCGAGCAATCCCGGCACACAATCGACTACTTTACCACGACTCGCGAGGCGTGAAACAGCACGCTACGCGGCGCAATTTGGGTCGCTCGCAGGCACCGCGCCGGTCAGGAAGTACTCGTCGACCGCCGCGTTGACGCACGGGTGCTCTCCGTAGGCGGTGTGCCCCTCCCCGTGATACGTCACGAGCACGCCGCTCTCGAGCTGATCCGCGAGCGACACCGCCCACCGATAGGGGGTCGCCGGGTCGCCCGTGGTGCCTACCACCATGATCGGGTCTGCGCCCGCCGCCCGCACTGCGTCGCGGCTCTCAACCCCCGGAAACGGCCATTCCGCACAGAACGTATCGCCGTATCCCTGGAACCGCCCGATCGTCGGCGCGATGGCATCGAGCTCAGCTGCCTGCGCACGCATGCGCTCGATATCGAGCTCAGCGCCTCGCGGGTAGTCGAGACAATTGATCGACAGGAAGGCCTCCATGAGGTTGGTCTGGTAGACGCCATCCACGCGGTCGTAGTAGAAGTCAGCGAGGATAAAGGCGGTCTCGGCCTCTCCGATCGCAACCTCAGCGAAGAGATCATCGAGGTACGGCCAGTTCACCTGCGAGTACAGGGGGGTGATGATGGCGGTGAGCATGGTGTCGGTGCCGAGCATCCGGCCATCACTCGCCTCGATCGGCTGCTGATCCACCTGGTCGATGAGCGCGCCGATCTGCGCCATCGCTTCGTCGACAGTCTTGCCGGCAAACATGCAGTTCTCACGAGTTAGGCAATCGGTAACATAGGCGCGCAGCGCCGCCTCGAAGCCGAGGGTCTGCTCGCGCACAACGTCAGCCTCGGATGCGGTGGGGTCGGTCGCGCCATCAAGCACGAGTCGACCCACACGATCAGGGTAGGCATCGGCGTAGCGCGCGCCAATGTAGGTGCCATAGGAGTAGCCGAGGTAGTTGAGCCTCTCGTCTCCGACAATTGCGCGCAGCATGTCGAGGTCTTTCACGGTCGACATCGTGTCAACGTGCCCGAGCAGCGGCCCGGTGGCCTCAAGGCAAGCCTCGCCGAAAGCCGCGCTTTCCTCAGCGGCGAGCGCGATCCACTCATCGCTGCCGCGTTCAAGGTCTTGCCCCTCACCGAGGCTGAAGAGGAACTCGTCCATCGCTGCACCATCGAGGCAGGTCACCGGCGACGAGGCTCCGGTGCCGCGCGGATCCCAGCTCACGATGTCGAAACTCTGCTGCACAGACTCGCCAATTCCGCCGTCGACCGCGTACCGCGCGTAGTCCACGCCCGAGGCCCCCGGGCCCCCGGGGTTCACGAAGAGGCTTCCCTGCGACGATCCACTCAGCGCGGGTTGACGAATCAGCGCCAGGGTAATGCGTTCGCCCTCGGGCTCGTTCCAATCGAGCGGGGCGAAGACCTGCGCACACTCCATACCGTCGCCACAGTCACTCCACTTGGGTGTCTGCGCATCAAAACGCTCAAAGTTCGCCGAGGGTTCGCGGTCGGTGGCTCGCGAGGCGAAATCTCGCGCAAGTTCAATGAGCGGGGCGCACCCGCTGAGCGCGAGGGCCGCACCCGCGGCGAGTGCCACGGCCGCGAGGCCGATGCGGCGACGAGAAGAACCGGCTGACCGGCCCGTGCCACGACGCCTGGCCCGGGCCTTGGCCCCGGCCCCAGCCTCGGCCTCCGCCCCAGAATCGGTGCCTGTTCGAGCTTCGCCCATGGTGCGCTCCCCACTCATTGATGTGTCATCGATTCAGCGCCCTGCCGCGCGATTCCTGCAAAGAGCGCCTCGAGCACGAGCCCTGGGGTGACCGAGCGTACGAGGCGATCCCGCGCCTGCTCGACCATCGACACCGCCTCCAACGCCCGTTCTGCGCCCCATTGCGTCGCCAGCTCTTCGATGCGTGCGTGGTGCTCGAGATTGACCAACTCGAGGCCGGCCCCCAGCGACGTGAGCAACACGTCACGGTACAGCGAGAGAAGGTCGGTCAGGATGCGGTCGATGCCATCGCGAAGGCTGCGCTTTGCCCGTCGCGACTGATCCTCCTCGAGGTTGCGAAGTTGCGAACGCAGTTTGGGCGGGATCGCTGCGCCGGCTGAGATGCCCAGGTTGCGCAGCGCCTCCTCCCGCTCGACCGCATCAAGTTGCTCGGTGAATGCCGACGCGTCGGCCTCCGCGACCTTCACCAGCCCGGCTGCGGCGCGCATCGCGTCTCCCAGGGTGTCGACCGCCAGTGCGAGTTCGATCGTGCGCTCACGTCTCGCCATCGCTTCGGGGTCGCTGGCGAGCCTCCGGGCCATACCGATGTGGCTCTGCGACAGCCGCGCCGCGCGCTCCGCGACCGCGAAATCGACCCCGTCTCGCTCATGCAGTAATGCAGCAATCTCTGCGGGCGACGGAGTGACAAGCTTGACCGATCGCGCACGCGAGCGGATGGTGGGCAGCAGGTCCGCCTCACTGGGCGCACACAACACCCACACCGTGCGCTCGGGCGGTTCCTCGAGCGCCTTGAGCAGCACATTCGAGGTGCGCTCGGGCATCCGATCCGCATCTTCGATCACGATGACGCGATGGCGACCGGTTGCTGGCGAAAAGTGCGCCGTGGTCACGATTTCACGCGCCTCGTCAATGGTGATGAGGAGCTTCTGCGTGGTGAGCACGGCGAGATCGGGGTGCGTGCGAGAGCGCACCTGCTGCCAGACCGCGTCGCGGTCGTCTGCACCGCGCGCGATGAGCGCGGCCGCGAATCGCAGTGCGAGGTTCGAGCGACCAGACCCCGGCGGGCCGGTGATCAGCCAAGCATGGGAGAGGTCGTCACCACCTTCGGCCGACGCTGCGTGCTCGAGCGCCCGCACCGCCTCGGGTTGCCCCACAATCTCGTCCCAAAAACCCATGACATCAGGCTATCGCGAGGCACCGTCACGCGGTTGCCCGGAATCAGCGCGAGATTGGATCGTGCTCGCCACCGCCTGCCCGCTTCTGCTCCATCATCTCGTTGTCAGACCGCTTGACGAACTCATGCGACGATTCTCCAGTTTGGTACTCCGCTATACCCGCAGACCAGCCACACGCGGTCACCTGCCCACGGAGGCGCTCGACCAACACTCGCGCATCTTTTGTTGAGGTTCGCGGGAGAAGCAGCACGAATTCGTCGCCCCCGACCCGAGCCACACTGTCGCCACTTCTCACACCCTGAACGAGCGCCTTCGCAACCTGCTGGAGAACGATGTCGCCTTCGTGATGCCCGCGGGAATCATTGATTGACTTAAACCCATCGAGATCGAGGAAGATCATGGAGAGCGGTTCTCGCGTGCGCGCCACTGTGAGAATTTCCTTCTCGAGCAAGACATCAAACCCGCGTCGATTCCACACGCCACACAAGTGGTCGGTGAGCGATGACTGCTCGAGGTTCAGCTTGAACCTCCCAAAGACTTCGGTGAGGAGAATGGAGAGCCCGACCAGCGCGACCGCAGTGAGATACGCATCGTTCGACTGGTACCGAATGACCAGAATTGTGGCGAAGAGAATTAAGCAGGTGTAGCCCACGAACCGCGCATACTTGGTCGGAAGAAACCAGGCATACAAAACGATGACCACCACGGTGAGCATCGCCGCCACCGTGGCGCGGCCCAGGCTCGTGCTGGTCGCGATGAGAAACAGAAGAATGACCAGATAGATGGCGCTCGTCAAGGCGGCGGTGCCTAGGCGAAGGCGACTCCCTCGCCACAGAACCACTAGCGTGACCAGCAGGGCCGTTCCCGAGACGAAGATGGGAACCCAAAGCGGGGGCCGGTTCTCCGGCGGGAATATCGATGCGGCCAGCCCGGCAAACACGCCACCCGAGAGAAACATCGCTGCCAAGGCAAGCGAAAGTTCAGATTGTCGTCTGAAGGTCCGAGACCGTCCGCGGTGAGGCACGATGTCAGTGTATTGCCCCGCACCGACATCCTCCTCCGGTCGGTGCAATGTTGGAGGCAGTGTAACTATTCGCTGACGCTCTTTGCCTACTCACGCAGGGAGATCCACCAGGATCGCCTCCGTAAAGCTGAGTGTCGCGCTTCCAGCGCTGAGCTCCTGCACCAGCGCATCCGCGCCGGGGCACTGATCCACTGACAACAGCAGCCGCACGTCGACCGCTTCTCCGTACCCCGCTTCGCCCACCTCGTACCCGCGGCGCCTCGCCTCGGCCTCGATCTGCGGGGCGAGCGCATAGTTGACAGTGACGAGCGCCGGGATCCGCTCCACACGTCGCACCCGACCGGCCTGTGCGACCGCCTCGGCCACCGCTGCGCGGTAGGCGCGTGTGAGCCCGCCGGCTCCGAGCAGCACGCCCCCAAAGTAGCGGGTCACCACCGCAATCACGTCGCTGAGCCCGGCCGAGACCAGGGCATCGAGCATGGGTGCGCCCGCGGTGCCGCTCGGCTCACCGTCGTCGTTCGAGCGTCGGGTGCGCCCGCCGGCGCCCAGCACGAACGCGCTGCAGTGGTGCCGGGCACGCGGGTGTTCGGCTCGCACGCGCGCGATGGTGGATCGCGCCTCCCCCTCATCGGAGACGCGTTCGAGGCGTGTCAAGAACCGAGAACGCGAGATTTCGAGCTCGGTGTCGACCGGGCCCGAGATGGTGATGTACTCGGCACTCATGCCTCCATTCTGCCGGGCCCAGGCACACGCTCGTCGAGGGGTCGCAACTCCACCACCCCTGAGTGTCTGGTGGTGGACTTGCGACCTCTCGCCGCGAGGAGCAGGGTCGGGGAGAGCAGGCGCGAGCGCGGTAGGCTCGGGGCGTGAGCGTGCGGGTGGATAGTTGGGTATGGGCGGTGCGGCTCGCGAAGACGCGCAGCCAGGCCACTTCTGCCTGCCGCGCCGGTCACGTGCGGGTGAACGGCAACCCGGCCAAGGCGGCACAGGCCGTGAACATCGGGGACGAGGTGCGGGTGCGCCTGCACGGATTCGACCGCATCTACAAGGTCACCGGTCTCGCGACGAGGCGGGGCAGCGCGGCCGATGCCGCACAGTATTTTGAGGATCAGACTCCCCCACCCCTACCCCGCGTCGAGCGCCCCGCCGACATCCTGCGCGACCGCGGGGCCGGGCGCCCGACGAAGCGCGAGCGTCGCGACATCGATCGCCTGCGCGGCCGCGACGAGGAGAGTCTGCGCGGCCTCGAGGACGAACTCGAGGCCTGAGCACCCTCGCCCCGAGAAATCCGCGCAGCGTATGCGGTCTCTTAGCGCGAAGCACCCCGCACAGCCTGCGCGGATTTTTCGGCTCAGACCAACCCGCGTCGCTCCGCTTCGAGGAGCGCCGCGGCCCGAGAGCTCACGCCGAGTTTGCGGTAGATCGAACGCAGGTGAGCCTTCAGCGTATTGATCGAGATGAATTGTGCCTTTGCGATGTCTTCGCGCGACAGGCCGCTCGACAGGTCTCGCAACACGTCAAGTTCGCGGGCGCTGAGCGCCTCTCCGCTTGTGGGAAATCGGTCATAGAAGGCGGTCGCATCTGTTTCCGGAGTGCGCGGCCACTGCGGAAAAGCTTCCTCGGCGAAGCGCCGCACATCTGCGGGAAAGTGCAGGGCCTCTTGCACGCTCAGTCCTCCCGGCAAGGTGAGCGCAAATTCAAGCACGTCACGGCAGTCGTCGCGCTCACCGAGAGAGAGGTGTCCCCCTGCGATCACCGAGAGCCGCCAGACCTCCAACAGGCGGAGGCCTCGCGTGTGTTCGTGGAGGCCGGCCATACGCTGCAGCGCGTCGCGCGGGCGGCCCGCCACCAGGTCGATGACCCCGCTGACAATTCGGGTAATCGCGAGGGACCCATCAGCACGCTCAAGCAACGAGCGTGCTTCGCTCAGGTCGCGGCGCATCATCACGCTGGTTGCCCCGAGGATGGGAAGCACACTCCCGGAGAAGCCCTCGCCCTCGTGACGCGGCAGCGGCAGGCTCCCGAACAGGTCGACCCGGCGTTCAGCTTCGACGCTGTTCCCGGACTCGGTCAGCGCCCGGTGCAGTGCCACGAGGTAGAACGGCCACATCTCCCCCACCGCGTGCAGCGGCACCGAATCCAGGTGCCGCAGCGCGTCGGCGGGATCCGCAGCGCGCACCAGGGAGTCAGCGATCGCCGCGCTCGCGTCGACCACACCCTCAACCCAGCTTTCCGTGCGCGAAACCTGATCCGCCTCGTCAAGCAGTGTGCGGGCGCGATCTGGGTCTCCGTAGCACGCTTGCAAGATGGCCTGCTTCACGAGGGCATCGCGAGAGAGAAATGACAGCGCCGGAATCACCACGTGCATGCGGGCCTGCGTGAAGCTCGACAGGGCCGCGTCGAACTCACCCGCGAGCATTGCAGTGACTCCGTGTTGCACCGCGCCGAAGAGTCCCCACCCACCGGTGGCGTCGAAGATGGGATGCAGTATCCCGACTTCATCGAGCAGCTCCGTCGAGACTTTCTGGGCTTCAACGGGATGCCCGTGTAGACGCGCAGCAAACATCCGTGCCGCGATCATCGCTGCCGCGCGAGGCGTTCCCCGAACCTCGTCTTCTTCGAACGCGTGCTCTGGATGTTCGAATCTTCCGGGGTCTGTCGAAGTGATCAGCAGATTGATGCCGTGCAAGATCCCATGCTGAGAGGCGTCTTCACGCAGGAGCGTGGAGACGATTTCACGGAAGCGATCCGGAGGAAGCCCATACCAGGCGGAGAGCATCTGCCGCTCGATGAGGTCGGCTGTTCGCGGAAAGTCGCGAGCCCGAAACGCTCGCTCGATCTCACTGACGATTTCAGTGAGGGGACACTGATCGCTGGCGCGACGACGAAAGGGCTCCTGCGCCCGCGTTTCGAGGCGCACCTGATCCATCACACTGTCTCCGCTTGCAGGCATCGAGCACCGCCTTCACCCTCAAATCAACCCGGTTTGAGGCTATCGCACCGAGTCCAAATTCGACGGGTACCCTGGGTACGTGCCTACGCCCGCCCCGAGTCTGCTTGCCACCCCGCCCGCTCCCATGCCGCATCTGCAGCGTCTTTCTCCCAGCGAGTGGCACCCCCTCGAGCGCGCGCACCAGGCTCGAGCCGCTGCCCTCACCGCCGCGCACCGCGAGCGCCGAGCCCGCGGCGAGAAGCACCCGATCGAAGATTTTCTGTGGACGTATTACTCGGTGAAGCCGACCGAGCTCGCCCGCTGGCACCCGGGTGCGGGTGTCGTGTTAGCAGACGCAGGGGTGGATCGCGCAGCCTGGCGGCACTACACGACCGCGGCAGCTGCTAGCCCAAGCTGCGACGTGACCGTCGACCTCGACCCCTACTTCGCGAAGCGCGGCACGACCGTCGACTTCGTGGAGGAGCTGCTCGCGGCGACCATCGAGCACGCCCCGCAGTACGGGTGCTTCGGCCTGCACGAGTGGGCGATGGTCTACCGCCTCGGCCCCGAGCAGGTGCGCCACGCCGGTCTGCCGCTGCGCATCGGCCACGCGGCCACCGACGTGGTCGTTGAGAGCCACCGGATCGCCTGCACGCACTTCGACGCGTACCGCTTCTTCACACCCGAAGCGGCACCGCTAAACACCCTGCGCCCCACTCGCGAAACGCAGGCCCCGATGGAGCAAGCCGGCTGCCTGCACGCCGGCATGGACGTCTACAAGTGGGCGGCGAAGCTCGGCCCGATCGTGCCCGGCGAGGTGCTGCTCGACGCGTTCGTGTTCGCTCGCGACATCCGCGAGGTCGACATGCGCGCCTCACCCTACGATGTGACCGGGTTCACGGGGGCAGACGGCTTGCCACTCACGCCGATCACGATCGAGACCCCCGAGGGCAAGCGCCTGTACGCAGAATTACAGCGGGAGTTCGCGGCCCGCGGCAACGCGCTCCGCGAGCGGGTGCTCGCGGCGATCAGTGTGGCGCGACGGGCGTTCGACGCTCAGACCGCGGCCCGATAGCGCGCAGCGCCCCAAGGATCGCGACGAGATCGACGAGTTCCTGCAGCCACGCGCCGATGAGTGCGGGCAGAAACCCGAACGCGGCCACGAGCATGAGCCCGACGCTGATGATGATGCCGAGCCAGATGCTCTGCAGCGCGATCCGCACGGTGTCGCGGCCGATCCGCACCGCGCGCGCGAGGCCCGCGATATTGTCGAAGCGGTTCACGAGGTCGGCCGATTCACTGGCAGCGGTGGATCCGCGGGCGCCCATTGCGAAGCCGACCTCGGCGGCGGCGAGCACCGGGGCGTCGTTCAGGCCGTCGCCAGCCATGAGCAGCGGCCGCACCTTGACGCCTGCCACGATGCTCACCTTGTCGCTGGGCTTGCACTCGGCGTGCACCTCATCGATGCCGAGGCGGTCGGCAATCGGACGGGCGGTGGCCTCGACATCGCCGGTGATCATGAGCATGTGCTCGATGCCCATTCCGCGTAACTCGGCGACGGTGTCGGCGGCCTCGTCGCGCAGGCGGTCGCGCATCACGATGGTGCCTGCGAAGCGATCCCCCAGCGAGACGTAGATGCCCAGCTCCCCGGCGGCGAGTTCCGCGCGCCGCAGGTCGGGCGCCGCCTCGTGCACCCAGTCGGGCTTGCCCACGCGCACCTCGCCCGACGCGGCACCGCCGCCGTGCCCGGCCAGCATGTCGGCAGTCACCACCTCGGCGAGCACGCCCTGCGTGGCGATCTCCTCGGCGCGTTCGACCGGCAGAAGCGCGAGCCCCTGGGCCTTCGCCGCGTCGATCACGCCGTCGGCGAGCACGTGCGACGAATAGACCTCTGCTGACGCGGCGAGCTGCAACACCTGTTCCTCGGTGAACCCCTCACCGGTCAACACGCGCTCGAGATCGGGGCGGCCGCTGGTGAGCGTGCCGGTCTTATCGAACGCAACCGCGCGCACGCGGGAAAGCTGTTCGAGCGTGCCGCCACCCTTCACAATCAGGCCGAAGCGAGCCGCCCGGCTCATTCCGCCGAGGAACGCCACCGGGGCCGCGATGAGCAGCGGGCACGGGGTCGCCACGACCAAGACCTCGGCGAAGCGCACCGGGTCGCCGCTCACGGCCCAAGCCATGGCGGCGATGGCGAGCGAGAGCAGCGTAAACGGCACCGCGTACCGATCCGCGAGCCGCACGACGCCAGCCTTGCTGTTCGCCGCCTGCTCTACGAGCCGCACGATTTGCTGGTACTCGCTGTCTTCCGCGCGCGCGACCGCCCGCATGCGCACCGCCATCGATCCGCTCACCGCGCCGCTCAAGACCTTCTCCCCGAGCGCGCGCTCCACGGGCAGGCTCTCGCCGGTCAGGGACGATTCGTCGAAGGTGGCGGAGCGATCCGCCAGCACCGCGTCAACCGGCACCAGCTCGCCGGGCCGCACCAGCAGCTCGTCGCCGACCTGAATCTCGTGCACGCCCACGGTTTCGGTGTCGCCCGAGGGCAAGATGCGGGTCGCCCGCTCGGGCGCGCGCGCGAGCAGTGCGGTCAGCTCGCGCTTCGAGCGGCCCTCCGCGTAGTCTTCGAGCGCGGATCCACCGGTGAGCATCAGCACCACGACGAGCGCAGCCCACGGCTCACCCACGAGCACCGCGGCGGTGATCGCGGTGACGGCGAGGATGTCGAGGCCCACGTGGCCGCGCAACAGCTGGCGCACCATACTCACGGCCTCCCACGCGGCAATCGCGAGGGCATACACGCCGACGACCCAGGGCGCCGCATCGCGCGCAGGGGTCGCGAGCATGATCAGTCCGATCGTGCCCACGACGAGGGTCGCAGCAACGAGGGGGTAGCGGCGTGCTGCGGTGACAATCTTCGACATGTCACCCATTCTCGCCCGTTTGCAGGCCGAGCGCATCGAAGGGAAGGCTACCCTTCCCGCGCCTCGTCGGCGAGCTGCATGTGGTGGTGGATCACCTCGGCGACCACGAAGTTAAACCACTTTTCTGCAAACTCGGGATCAAGCTGGGCATCGCTCGCGAGCGAGCGGAGACGCGAAATCTGGGTCGCCTCTCGCGAGGGGTCGGAGGCGGGCATGTCGAACTCAGCCTTCAAACGACCCACCTCCTGCGTGCAGCGGAAGCGCTCGGCAAGCATGTGGATCAGCGCGGCGTCAATGTTGTCGATGCTCGAGCGCAGGCGCTGCAATCGGGCCTCTGGCGTTTCGGTGCTCATGGTCTGCCTCGATCCGCTCAGTCGAGGAGGTCGTGGCGCACGACGACCTGCTCGCGCTCGGGGCCCACCCCGATGGCCGAGATGCGCGATCCGCTCATCGCCTCGAGCGCCAGGATGTAGTCCTGTGCGTTCTTCGGGAGATCCTCGAAGGTGCGGGCACCCGTGATGTCTTCGGTCCAGCCGGGGAACTCCTGGTAGATCGGCTTCGCGTGGTGGAAGTCGGTCTGGTTCACCGGCACCTCGTCGTGGCGCACGCCCTTCACGTCGTAGGCGACGCACACTGGAATCGTCTCCAGGCCCGAGAGCACATCGAGTTTCGTCAGCACGAAGTCGGTGACACCGTTGATGCGGGCGGCGTAGCGCGCGATCGGGGCGTCGTACCAGCCGCAGCGGCGCGGGCGCCCGGTGGTGGTGCCGAACTCGAAGCCCTGCGCGCGCAGGTACTCGCCCGACTCGTCGAAGAGCTCTGTGGGGAATGGGCCGGCACCGACGCGGGTCGTGTAGGCCTTAATGACCGAGATCACACGGTCGATGGCGTGCGGGGGCAAGCCCGAACCGGTGCTCGCGCCGCCGGCGGTCGCGTTCGACGAGGTAACGAAGGGGTAGGTGCCGTGGTCGATGTCGAGCATCGTCGCCTGGCCCGCCTCGAACAGGATCGTCTTGTTCTCTTGCATCGCCTCGTGCAGCAACAGGCCGGTGTCGCACACCATCGGCTCGAGCAACTTGCGGTAGCTCAGCAGCTCATCGACGACCTCGTCGACACCGATCGCGCGACGGTTGTAGATCTTGACGAGCACCTGGTTCTTGAAGTCGAGCGCCGCCTCGACCTTCTGGCGCAGAATCCCTTCGTCGAAGACGTCTTGAATGCGGATCCCGACACGGTTGATCTTGTCGGCGTAGGCCGGGCCGATCCCGCGGCCGGTGGTGCCAATCTGGCGCTTGCCGAGGAAACGCTCGGTGACCTTGTCGAGCGTGCGGTGGTAGGCGGTGATGACGTGCGCGTTTGCGCTGACTTTCAGCCGCGACACGTCGACCCCGCGGGCGCTGAGCGCGGTGAGTTCGGCCTGCAGCACCTCGAGGTCGACAACGACGCCGTTCGAGATGACCGGGATCACGCCCGGCGTCAGGATACCCGACGGCAGCAGGTGCAGCGCGTACTTCTCGTCGCCGACCACCACCGTGTGCCCGGCGTTGTTGCCGCCGTTGAACTTCACGACGTAGTCGACGCGGCTGCCGAGCAGGTCGGTTGCGCGACCCTTGCCCTCATCGCCCCACTGGGCGCCGGTAATCAGTACTGCGGGCATTGCAGCCCCTCCTTCGCGCTATGCGCTCTCTTCGATGCGGGCGATCGCGGTAGCGTCGGCCCCGTTCAGAAACTCGGTCAGGCGGTCGACCTCGGCGGTCTCGCCGATGGCGGCGGCGGCCCGGCGCAGCGCGTAGAGCGCGCGCAGCACACCGCGGTTGGGCTCGTGCTCCCACGGGATCGGGCCGGTGCCGCGCCACCCCGACTTGCGCAGGATGTCGAGGCCGCGGTGATAGCCGACCCGCGCATACGCATACGACTCAATGTCACGGCCTGCGACGTGGGCCTCGTCGGCGAGGAGGGCCCAGGCGAGCGGCGACTCGGGGTGCGTGCGCGCCACCTGCTCGGGGGTCTCGCCCGCGGCGAGCGCACTCGCTACCTGTGGCTCGGGCGCAAGCCGCGTGGGCTCGGGGCCGAGCAAATTCTCGCCAATCACCAGATCAGTCTACCGATCCGGCGCGCAGGTGCTTGGTGGACACCCGCGCGGCAACCCGAGTACACCGCGTCGAGTCAGGCCCGGCCGCGCTTTACCGGGCCAGCCTTACCTCGTCGAGCCCTGCCATGCCCGGGCCCCGCCTTGCCAGACCCCGCCATGCCGGGTGGACACTCGCGCAGGGTTCCTGCGAGCTCAACCCCGCGCGAGTGTCACCCCGGAGCTCCGCGATCCGCGCGAGCGCCATCCCCGCACCCCCTTCCCCGTCCACCGCACCCGCCGCGCCCCCTCCCCGTGTGCCTTATTCACCCGAAGGGCCCCTATTCGCGCGAATTAGACACCATGAGGTGAATAAGGCGGTGTGAGGCCGGGGCGCAGCTCGCCGGCCTCGATGCGCACGCCCAGGCGGTTCTCGGGTGGCGGGAACGGGCAGGTGGCGCTCGCCGAGTAGGCACACGGCAGGTTCACGGTGCGGTTGAAGTCGATCACCACCGTGTCGTCGCCGGTCTGCGTGACGCCCACGAAGCGCGCGGCGGGGAAGGTCAGATCGACCCCGGTCGCGTCGGCGAAGATCGCGCGCAGGCTCGGCGAATGCTCCTCGCCGAACAGGGTGAGCGCAACCGGCGTGCCGTCAATCTCAAACTCGGCAATGCCGGGAGAGTCGTAGTGCTGTTTCGCATCGGGGCCGGCCGCCGAATCCACCTGCACCGCCTCGCGCGGGGCGGGCACAAAGCGCGCGGTGACGATCCACTGCTCGCTCGGCGGGAATGTGTTCGTGCCCGCGTACTCGGCGCGATCCTTCGATTGTGGATCGCGCGGCCGCAGCACGATCCGGCCGCTGCGGGCGGCGAGCTCGAGTTGCAGATCGCCCCACACGAGCGTGGCAGACTCGATGCCCGTGAGCGGGCCGAGCCGCACGGTGCCGTCAAGCGGAGCCCCGGCCCGAGTCACGCCGTCGCTCGGGTCAAACTGGGCGGTGACGAGTCCATCCGCGTCGGCGCTCCACAGCCCGGGCACCCCGGGGAAAGTCTGCGGCTCGGCCGAGAGCCAGTGCAGGGCGGTCACGCTGAGCGGTCCGTGCGGTGCGGTGCGGCCACGCTCGACCTCGGCGTGCCAGGCGGCGTGCGCAGCGCGAAACGACTCGAGGTTCGTCAATGGGGTGGTGGACTGAGTCACGGTGGCTCCTGGCTTCGGGCAATACATCGCTTCATACCCAACAACCACCGTCTCACGCAGCGCATTCCCTCAACCCCGTGGCCCAGCGTGACTTCTCGCGGTCGGGTATCCTGGCCCCATGGCTGATTCATCGTTTGACGTAGTGAGCAAGATCGACCCCATGGAGGTCGATAACGCGATTAACCAGGCCCGCAAGGAGGTCGAGCAGCGCTACGACTTCAAGGGCGTGGGTGCCGACATTTCGCTGAACGACAAGGCGATCCTGATCAAGGCAAACACCGAAGAGCGCGCGGTTGCCGTGCTTGACGTGGTGCAGTCGAAGTTCATCAAGCGCGGCATGTCGCTCAAGGTGCTCGACAGCGGCGACCCGTACCCGAGCGGCAAAGAAACCCGCATTGAGATCAAGCTCAAGGAAGGCATTGATCAGGCGACCGCGAAGAAGCTGAACAAGCTGATTCGCGACGATGGCCCGAAGAGTGTGAAGAGTCAGATTCAGGGCGACGAGTTGCGGGTGTCTTCGAAGAGCCGCGACGATCTGCAGGCCACGATGGCGCTGCTGAAGGGTGCCGACGTCGATACCGCGCTGCAGTTCATCAACTTCCGTTAGTTCTTCAGCCGGGTTCGGCCATTTCAGAGCCGTTTCCTGCGTTCCGGAAATTTCCTGCCTCACCAGTATCGGAGTGGACGCTCACGCGGGGTTCACCGCGCGGGAACCCTGCGTGATCGTCCACCCGGCTAAGGGTGCCGCCAGAATCTACTCGGCGAAGTGCGAGGTGAGGAACCACCGATCCTTGTCGAGCTGCTGCGCGATAGCGATGACGATGTCTTGGCTGGGCAGATCGACATCGTCAAGCTCGCGCACCGCGCTATAAACCGTCTCGAGGGTCGCATCGATCTGCGCGACGACTTCCTTGACCGTGTGGTTCGGGTTCTGAAAACCGAATTCCATCTCGGGCGTCGAAGTCTTCGCCGCGACGGTGCCGATGCGCCCGTCTACCGGCTGCCCCAGCGCGACGATGCGCTCGGCCACCGTGTCGGAGGCAGCCTGGGCGTGCGCCACGACCTCGTCGAGAAACTCGTGCACGCCGATGAAGTTCGCGCCACGCAGGTGCCAGTGGGCCTGCTTGCCATTCACCGCGAGCGCGATGAGGTCGTGGGCAACCGGGCTGAGATGCTCGGCGACCTTCTTCGGGCGGTCCTCGTCACCCTGAACGGCAGGCTCGTGAATTTTACGATTCGTCATAGCTGAACCTTTCTCATTCGGCCCCGGCCGACTGACTGGGACTCGTCTTTCATCACCCTACGTGTGCGGGACGATGCGCGTCTCCCTCCTCTGCTCTGGGCGAACGCCAGCCCAAGGGGGGTTGATTTCGTCACAATTTTGCTGGTGGATCGCGCCACCTGCATGCACCCTCATCGGGACCCGAGGCTCAGGCTTCCTGCCCCCACCCGCTGACTCCCGTCGGATATTTGACTCCAGTCGGATGATTACACTGGGACCCCATCCGACCTCACTCAGATCTCCGACGAGAGTGCGGCCGTGGCCTGCTGGTCGATGCCGAACTGCACAAGATCCGCCAGGAGCTCCGCATCAAGCTCGCGATCGTACGGGATCTGGATCGCACCCTTGGAGGTGCGGTAATCGCTGAGTCGGTCGGCAAAGTGTTCGATGGCCTCGGGCCCCGGGTAGACCCCCACGTGTCGCCGGTTGGCCGCAAAGTGGATCACATCGCGATTAAGCCGATAGGTCGGCATGCGCCAGCTGATCCGCTCGGTCAGGGTCGGCTCTGCCTCGCGGATGATCTTGCGCAACTGCCGCAACTTCGGCTGGGCGAGGATGTCGCACGCAGCAATGTACTCGTCGACGGTCTGCGGTGCTTCGTGTTCGGTCATCTACTCGGTCCGTTCCCTGCTCTGCTCTGACTGGGATGGGAGGTCGGGTCTCGCGCCTCCCTCTCATGGGCACCCCCCGCCTCTTCAGTATTCGCCCGTCAATTCCTCATGTCAACGACCCGACCGAGCTGGGTGACAGATCAGATACCGCTTCCCAACTCGGCAGATGGATGCGACAGTGGAAAGCGAGCAAAGGAGCAGGTGATGAAGTACATGCTGATCATGCGGGCGACGGCCGAGGCAATCGAAGCTTCCCAGAGCATCCCCATGGACGAGATGATCGCCACGATGGGTCGCTACAACGAGCAACTGATCGAGGCCGGTGTCATGGTTGATGGGGACGGTCTTGCCCCAGCAGACGAGGGATTCATCGTCGATTTCTCGACTCAACCGCCAATCGTCACCGATGGGCCGTATGGCCCGGCCGAGTCTCTATTCAACGGATTCTGGATGCTGAACGTCACATCCGCCGACGAGGCCCGCGACTGGGCGATGCGCTGCCCACTCGGTCCGGGGTCGAAGCTTGAGGTGCGCCGGGTGCCCGGCATTGATGAGTTTCCTGCTGACAACGAGTGGGTACAAAGAGAGAAGGAGTGGATCGAACGCGGCAGACCCTAGGCGAGTTGCGCCCGGCGGGCGTGCAGGTCGTCGAACGTCGGAAAGGCCTCGGCGATGGGGTTGCCAGTGAAGTGGCCGATCCACCCATCGTCGTCGTGGAAGAAGCGGATCGACACGAACTCAGGGTTCGTGCCCATGTCGAACCAGTGCGTCGTGTTTGCGGGCACCGACACCAGGTCGCCCGGCTCGCAGTAGAGCGCGTGCACCTTGCCGTCAACGTGCAGGTAGAAGACGCCGGCACCCCGCGCGAAATACCGATCCTCGTCGTCGTCGTGACGATGCTCTGAGAGGAACTTCTGGCGCGAGACGACCTTGAGTTCGTCGTAGTTTTCTTGTCCCGGGGTGAGCCCGACGATGTCGACGAGCGTGTACCCCTCGCTCCGCTTCACGGCCTCAATTTCGGTCTCGTATGCGCCGAGGATCTCGTCGAGGCTCGCGTCGGCCCCGACTTTCTGCACCTCCCAACGCGAGAAACGCGCGCCCAGCGTGCTGAGCGCCGCACGAATCTCGGTCTCCTCGGTGGTCTCGAGTACGGGAGAGGCAGGGTCGGTGTCGTTCCAGACAGTCAGTAGGGTCATTGTGGCTCCTCGGTGTGTGGTCGAACTGTGTGTATCTTCATCATGCACTGCTCGCTGGGTGAATCGGACTGCCGAACAATCCCGCGAACGTCGCTGGCCAACCGGTGGTTCAGCCTGTGGCTACGGCAAAGCGCAGCAGCCACTCGGCGATCTCGAGGTGGCGGCGGGCGGCGGGCACGTCGGCGCCCCAGGCATACATGCCGTGGCCGGCGACGATGAGCACGGGCACCTCGGGCACGGCGGCGGAGCCTGGCACGTACACCTCGTCGAAGCGCTCCGCCTCGATCGCCATGTCTTGGTGGTTCGAGATGACCGGAATGCGCACGGTCGCATCGTGCGCGGGGTGCCCGATGCCCTTCAGCATCTCGAGGTCGCGCAGGTCCACGCCGCCCGGCCAGCGCGCGCCCGCGATCACCGGGTCGAGTGCGTGCACGTGGAAGACCGCCCCAGCGCCGGTGCGCGCAGCGATGTGCGCGTGAAGCCCGGCCTCGGCAGACGGCGGGCGCGGGTCTGCGGGGTCGACCGCGGCACCCGCGGCATCGACGAGCACCACGTCGCGCTCGGTCAGTTCCGACTTCTCGAGCCCAGACGCGGTGACGGCGAGCAACAGTGGATCGCGCTCCAGCACCACCGAGAGGTTGCCGGCCGTGCCGCGCATCCAGCCGTAGCCCGAGAAGCGGTCGGCCTCGGCGGCGAGCGCACGGCCCGCGTCGCGCACGCGCGCGGGGTCGATATTGAGCGTGTGCGCGGGTGCGGCTTCAACGAGCAGCGTGGTCACGGCTGCACCTCGATCTGGTCGAAGCCGGCAATCGTCGGCGCGACAAAGTCTCCACCCGCCCAGGGCTCGCCCGCGCGGTCGAGGGCGACAACCTGCCAGCCTGCGGCGACGGCCGCCAAGACCTCGTCGGGATGATCGGTGAGGAAGAGGAGGCGGGCCGGATCCACTCCCAACGCCTGTGCGATTGCGGCATACGAGGCGGGCTCCTTCTTGGGCCCGGCGTTGACGGTGTCGAACCAGGCGGTGACGAGGCCCGAGAGGTCGCCCTGCGGTGCGTGCCGAAACCAGGGCTGCTGTGAGGCGACGGAGCCGGAGGAGTAGACGGCGATCCGCACTCCCCGCTCGTGCCAACGTCGCAGTTGCGGCGGCACGTCGTCAAAGAAGTGGGAGGTGATCTCGCCGGCGGCGAAGCCCTCCGCCCAAATAATGCCCTGCAGGGTCTTCAGGGGGGTCGACTTGACGTCGGCATCCATAAGCGCGTGGAGGGCCGCGGCCACCTCGGCGTCGGTCGCGGTCTTGGGCAGGCCGGCCTCTGCGAGCGCGGCGGCACGCGCTCCCCGCACGGTGTCGTCGTCGCGCCCCAGTACCGCCTCGAGCCGCGGCCTGGCGTAGTCGTAGAGGTCGCCGAGGATGAACCCGGCGGCGCTCGTCGTGCCCTCAAGATCGACGACGACGACGTCTGCGCTGATCTGGATCGCGTCAGGCATGCATCCCCCTTCAGTCGTTCGTTTGGCCCAGCCATTGGCTGGGTGTGCCCCGCCACGCTAGCAGCGATGCCGCAGAGATTTTGCCCGCGTTACGCCAGGTTGCATCGGGCTGCCCCCAGTTGCCTCGAGCTTCGCTCCGTTGCGCTCAGTGCCGATCCACCACCGTACATTCGCCGCGGCAAACCCACCTCCGCAATCCACCCCGGCGTGTTTGCTCAAAGGAAGACACAATAAACATGGACTAGGTCTAATATTTTAGGTATGACTGATACGCACCACGCCACGCTCGAGGGCCAGGAAGCCCCACCGCCCTTCCGCAGCGACCGGCCTATGTGGGCCCCGGTGTGGGCTATGGTCATCGTCTCGGCCGCACTCGTGATCGTGTCGATCGCGCTGATGGTGCTGCTACCGACGCGCGCCGAGGGCACGATCGGCGTGTACGAGCGCGTCACGCTGAGTGCCCAGAGCGGCGACCGGGAGGCCACCGCGCAATTCATCGCCCCTGAGGGGTGGATCCGCGTCACCGACCCCGCCGATACCAGTGCATTCGTGGCGACAGACCCGAGCGGGGCGACCACGATGCGTGCGAGCGTCTTCCCCAGCGTGGCAGGCGGGCCCGAGTTGCTGCGCGACACCTCACCGGTCGGGGCACTGGTCGTGCCGGTGCTTCCCGTCGAGCTCGAGGGCGCGCTCACGGGAAACAGCATCCAATACGACCTGAGCGCGGGAGACGCCGTCACCCGAACCATCGTGGCCTGCACCGCGACGAAGCCCGCCGATTGCCTCCTCCTCACCCTGAGTTTTCAGCCCGGGCAGTCAAGTCACGACATCCCCCCGGCGGCGCTCGATCTGCTGAACAGCGCGGAGGTGTCGTGATGAGCGGGGCGAGCGCGGGGTCGCGCTCGAGCGCGGCAGCTGACACCGGGCAGGCCCCCGCCCCGCGCGGCCTCACTGTGTGGCAGCCCCGGCAGCCAATGTTCTGGTTCGCGCTGGCGCTTATCATCCCGTTCGCGGCGCTGACGTTGCTTCCTCTGTTCCTCGGCGGCATCTCGGGGACGGGGCTCATCGCAGCCACACTCGTGGTCGGCGTGCAGGGCCTCATCTTGTGGCTCGTCGTGCGGGCCCTCCCCCGCGTGCGGCGTCAACCCGCGTCGCTGCGGATCTTCGCCCTGGTGTGGGGCATGACGGTCGCGGTGGGATCCGCCGTTTTCCTCAGCGCCCTCTTCAGTAACGGGCTCGCGGCCCTCGGGTTGTCAACCTTCTCCACGGTGATTTCCGCTCCGATTACCGAGGATGTTTCTCGTCTACTGGGCGTGCTCGCGGTGCTGACGCTCGCGTCTCGCGCGCGCATCACGGTCATGGATGGGGTGGTCTACGGATTCTTCGTCGGCATGGGATTCGAACTGCTTGAGACGCTGATGTACACGCTCCGCTCGGAAGATCTCGCCCAGACCCTCTACGTCGGGCTTCTGCGCTCGATCTTCGGGTTTGGGCTGCACGCCCTGTGGACGGCCGTCGCGGGGGCCGCGCTCGCCTACTGCATGTCGCGGCGGCAGCGCGGGCTCGGCGCGCGTTGGTGGGTATTGGCACCGGCGCTCTTCGGCCCGATGCTCATGCACGCCCTGTGGGATTCGCCCGGGCTCTTCACCAGCGAGGTGCTGCAGGTCGCGATCATGGTGGCTTCGTACGCCGGGTCGATCGCGCTGTTCATCGCGGCGGTCAGGTGGGGCCGACGCTCCGACCGGGAATGCTGTCGCGGCACCTCTACACTGTGAGGCGTGACTCTCAGATGGCAATCGGTAGCCCAGGCGGCGGGCCTCTCCTCCCCTGACGGAGGCGCACGGCCGACGATCTTTGCCGAGATGACGGCGCTCGCCACCCGGCATGACGCGGCGAACCTCGGGCAGGGGTTTCCAGACAGCGACGGCCCCGAGTGGATCCGCCAGGCAGCAGCCGACGCGATCCACAGCGGCGCGAACCAGTACCCGCCGGGTCGCGGCATTCCCGCGTTGCGCGAGGCGATCGCTGCACACCAGGCCGGGCACTACGGCATCACAGTGGATCCGGATTCCGAGGTGCTGGTCACCGCGGGGGCGACCGAGGCGATTGCCGCCGCGATGCTCGCGTTGTGCGGCCCCGGCGATGAGGTCGTCACGCTCGAACCTTTCTACGATGCGCACGCGGCCGCGATCGCGATGGCCGGGGCGACGCACGTCACGGTGCCGCTCGTGCCGGGCGCGGGTGGGTTCCGGCTCGACGCGGCCGCACTCGAAATGGCCGTCACCGCAAACACCCGGGTGATCCTGGTAAACACCCCGCACAACCCGACGGGCACAGTGCTCTCGCGCGGCGAACTCGAAGCGATCGCCGCGGCGGCCGCGCGGGTCGACGCGATCGTCGTGACCGACGAGGTCTACGAGCACCTCACGTTTGACGGGCTGGAGCACACTCCCCTCGCGTCGCTGCCCGGCATGGCCGAGCGCACCCTCACCATCTCGTCTGCGGGCAAGACCTTCTCGCTGACCGGGTGGAAGATCGGGTGGATCTCGGGCCCGGCGCCGCTCATCGACGCGGTGGCGACGATCAAGCAGTTCTTGACTTACTCGGGCGGGGCCCCGTTTCAGCCGGCGATCGCGCGGGCGCTCACCGAGGGCGATGCCGACATTCGCGAGCTTCGTGACTCCCTCGCCCTCCGCCGCGACCTGTTGAGCTCGGCCCTCGCCGACATCGGTTTCGCGGTCGGCCAGCCGGGCGGCACCTACTTCGTGTGCGCCGACGCAACGCCGTTCCTCTCTGCGGAGGTGCCCGACGGGGCGGCGTTTGCGCGGGCGCTGCCCGCCTGGGCGGGAGTGGCGTGCGTGCCGGTGTCGGCGTTCTGCCGCGAGGGATCCACCACCGCGCTCGCGCTCACAAACTGGGTGCGCTTCACGTTCGTGAAGGACGAGGCGACGCTGCGCGAGGCGATCCACCGGCTACGCCAGTCGCTGACCCGGGGCTCAGCCTCGAGCTAAGCCCCCGGGTGCGTGCGGCGGATCGCCTCAGCAACCACATCGGCAGGCGACTCGGTGCGCTGCAGCATCTCGCGCTGCACCTCCGATCCGGTGCCGGACTCGAGAATGCTCGTCATTGCGGCCCGCACCCGCCCCTCGTCTCCGGAGTCGCGCAGCGCAACGCCGACGTAACGCAGCAGCGCGTCAACCACCACTCGAGCTTCGCGAGGCCCTCGAGAGTTCGGATCCCAGAGCGTCTGATTCAATCCATACCGGCTCGCCGACCACATCGCGAGCCGCATGAGCGAGGTGGGGAACGGGTCTGGCGCACGGCCTGCGTGCGCTTCGGCGGCCGCCGTATTGACGAGCGCACGGGCGAGTCCCGCGATACCCACTGCGTGCTCGGGGTCCAGGCACACATCGGGCGCGCGAATCTCAACGGTGGGGTTGTGCGTCGACAGACGCGCGTCGAAGTACACCATGCCGGGGTCGAGGATCACGCCGCTCGCCACCAGCGCACGCACCAATTGTCGATACTCCTGGGCTGACCCGAATCGGTCGTACGAGCCGGCGCTCGGCCATCGCATCCACGCCTGGTATCGGTAGCTGGAGTAGCCGGTATCGATGCCCGCCCACATGGGTGAGTTCGCACTGAGTGCGAGCAGCACGTGCAGCCACGGGCGGATCCGGTCGAGTACGGCCACCCCCTCGTCCTTGTCGCGCACCGTGACATGGATGTGCATCCCGCATGTCAGCTGCTCCTTCATCGTGAGGCCGAAGAGCTCGCCAATCGTTTCGTACCTGGGGTCCTCAGTCAGATGGGTGGATCCCGGCACCACGCTCGTCGCGAGTGCCGCGACTCGCGCGCCCAGGGTTCGAGCCGCCAGATCCGCCAGTTCACGACCGGCGAGGATTGCATGCCCCACCTCGTCGAGGGCTAAGAGCGGGGGCAGGATCGACTCAACTTGTTCGAGCTTTGCCTCGTGCTCCAGCACGATCCCAGCGGGGGGAGACAACTTTTGCAGCGACGCGCGGCTGCGCGCGGGGCCCGTCCGCGAGGCCTCGGCGTTCGCGACTAGGCGATCGCCGAGGGGTATGGTGCGACCGGAATGCTGATCCACGATCAGCAGCTCTTCTTCGACGCCGATCAGCCGTTGCATATCAGTCACCACCGCACCTCCCCTCTCGCACTGAGCGCTGAAACGGCACCACGAACGTGGGTCGTCGGCATCACTGGTGAAAGCCTGCCCCCAGCATGCGCCCGTCGACGGCCCCTTGACAAGAGCCCTCGCGAACCTAGCGAGGAACGTGCCGTTTGCCTAGCCCCTGTTGCGTGCGACCAGACTGGCGTAGCCTCGGCCACATGACTGATCACGCACACACCCTGAAGGCCCTGCACGATGCCCCCGAGATTCTCCGTCTGGTGAATGTATGGGATGCCATCACCACGAAGGTGGTCGCCGACAACCCCCAGACCCGCGCTATTGCGACAGCAGGCCACAGCATCGCGGCCAGCCACGGCTATCCCGATGGGCAGCACATTCCCTTTGAGTTGTTACTCGCTGCGCTCGAGCGGATCGTCAACGCGACTTCATTGCCCGTGTCTGCCGACCTTGATGCTGGCTTCGGGGGCGACCCCGAAGACCTCGTGCAAGTGCGCGAGAACGTGCGGCGGGTCGTCGCAGCCGGAGTCGTCGGGCTCAACGTCGAGGATCGCATGGAGCCGCTCGATGTGGCGAAGGCGCGGGTCTCGGCGGTACTCGCCGGGGCCGCCGACGAGGGTGTGGATCTCGTGCTCAACGCCCGCACCGACGCATTTGTGCGGGCGGAGGGCCGATCCGCTGAGCAATCGGTCGCCGCGGCAATTGACCGCGGGCGCGCGTTTCTCGACCTGGGTGCGACCTGCGTGTTCGTGCCGGGCGTGCTCGATGCAGACATGACGCGCGAGCTCGTCGCGGGCATCGGCATGCGCAAGGTCAGCGTGATCGGGCTGCCCGGTGCGCTCACCGCGAGCGAGTATGAGGCGCTTGGCGTCGCGCGCATCAGCTATGGCCCGATGACGCAGAACGTCGCGCTCACCTCGCTCAAGCGTCTGGCCGATTCGCTTTACGCGGGTGGGGCGATCCCGTCAGACACCGAGAAGCTGAACTAGCGAGGTTCCTTGGGCTCTCCGGGCATGCATGGTTCTCCGGCATCCGGGGTTCGCCGGGCGTCCGGGGTTCTCCGGGCGTCCGGGGATCTCCGGCATCCAGGGTTCTCCGGGTGTCCGAGGTTCGCGAGACTCCTGGGGTCTGCCTGGTATCCGAAGTTCGGGAGATACACGGTCTTCGAGAGGTTCCCCGGGTCTGCTGGTGACGCGGTTGGTGCAGCCTCATCTTCCCCGCCGAGTGGACCACCGCGCAGGGTTGAGCGCCCGCGAACTCTGCGGGGTGGTCCACTCGGTGCGCGAGACATAGTCAGTGCGCGAGACATAGTCGGTGCGCATTCACCACAGCTCGCTGGCAACGCGCTGAGATCGCGCGGCAGCAGCGCCGCGCGGTGGTTCGCGCACTCCTACCCGGCGTTGAGTGTGCGGGCGTATTCCGCCGCGGACTCCATGAGTTCCGCCTCGGTGACGTGCGAATCCCACTCCCGCAGGGTGGGGCGGTGCCCTTCCGCTCCGTTGGTACACCAGGCATCGTTGTGCCAGTTCTGGTCGTACGTCGGATCGAACACGCAACTCCACTGCCCGGCCGCGGCCACTCCGCCGCGGGTGCCGCAGGTAAAAGGGGTGGCCGTGGCGGCCGCGGCGGCGTAATCGGCCTCGAACGGGTGCAGTGCGTATCCGTCGGTCGAGTTGTAGCGCGGCACCGCGAGGCCGCGGGCCACGATTTCATGCCCAACGTCGACGGTCGCCCCGGTCACCCCGGGCACGCCGATATGCGCGAGAAGCCGCCCATAGGAGTCGGTGTCTTCGACCTCGGCGGGGTTGGTGACGCTCACCTCTCGGCCCGCCACGAGTTCGGTGAGCAACGCGGCTGCCTCGGCGTACCCGCAGTCGCCGCGTTCTGGGGTGTCAATGCCGATCAGCCGCACCCGCACCCCGGTGCTGAGGTCGAGCGTGTCACCGTCGATCACGCGAGTCACGGTGGCGAAGGTCTGCGTGCCCGCTGCGGGGGCTTCGGTCGCGAGGGATCCGGGTGCCGCGGTGCCGGGTGAGACTTGGGCTTGCTCAACCGGTGCGGTGGGCGGAGTACACCCGACGCTTCCTAGCGCAGCCACCAGCAGCAGCGCCGCGCCCGCGCCCCGCGCCCACTCCAACTTCACTCGCTTCTGCATGTGTGCCCTCATCTTCGTTCCCGTCAACCGGCAGTCTCACCTTTAATCGGCTGTTTGTCGCGCATCTGTCAGGTTAGGGGTCAAACTGCAGGTCGAAGCAAGGCGGATCAAGCGCACAGCGTCCTGGCGCACAGGAACACAGCGCCCAGGCACCCAGGCACCCAGGCACCCAGGCCACCTTTCTCACGCCGCCTGGTTTGAGGTGCTCCCACATCATCGCGGAAGGCTTCATCTGCAGCATCGTGAGCGACTGGTCATCTACGAGCACCCTGTCGATTCGAAATTGATTGGGGGCCAGATCGCGGCTTTCGCCCGGCAACGAGAATCAGTCAAACAATGTTCGGCACGCCGCGTTTGAGGTTCACTGTTTGGCATCTGCGTTCCTTTTCGACCCCCGAACACCGAAGCAGGTGTGTGGCGCCTCTAGTGGCAACAGCGAGTGCCAGCTCACCTTCTAACCTTCTGAGGAGATTCACTCAGAGCGAGAAGAGGAGCGCACTCGGCCAACCCGTGGCGAGCGACAGCAGCGAGTGGGGATCAGACGTTTCGGGTGAGGTAGGGATCGTTGACGTACCCGTCGATGAATTGGTCGATCTCGTCCTGCGACCAGGTGAGCGTTCCGTCAAGCAGCTCGATTGCCTTCTGTGCGTAAGCACCCGAAGCGGTGCCTTGGATCTGCTCAAGCTTCTGTTGCGTTTCGGGGTTCATACTCTCGATTGTCGCAGGCATGCCTGAGGGTAGAGCCTGTCGCAGCTGACTCCGAAGCCGCGAGGCGCGGGTTCAAAGTTGGGCGCCTCAGCTCTCTGCGCGTGGCCATATCAAGTTAAATTCCACCACGCACCGGTCACAGCCTCGACCATTCCGTGATGGGCTCGCTCATCGTCGCGGGCGCGGCTTCGGTACGGGTGCCCCGCTCAACCGAGGGCGAGGTCGGCGCGGTCGGTGATGATGCCGCGCACCCCCATGCCCACAAGTCGCGCCATCTCCGCGGGGTCGTTCACCGTCCACACGTGCACCTCAACCCCGACACTTTCGGCGAAGTCGATGAGGCGCGGGGTCAGCACACGCGCACGCCCGTACTTCTCGGGGATCTGCAGCGCGTCGAAGCCGGCGAGCACCCGGGCCGCCGCCTTTCGCTGGCCGGTCTGCAGTGCCGCAAGGGTGCGGATCAGGGCACCGCGCCCAGGAGATGTTGCCGGGCGCACACCCGATCCACTCGCCGCCCGGGCAGCCTGCAGCGCCGCGCGCCGGTGACCGTCGGCGAAGCTCGTCACGAGCACCCGCTCGGCGTGCGGGGCAATGATGCGGCCAGCGGGCCCGGCGACTTCCCGCGCCTTGATGTCGATGTTGAACCGCGCCTCGGGAAACATCTCGAGCGCCTCGCGCAGGGTGAGGAGACCGCCGCGATCGGCGAAGAGCGAGGCCAGCTCCCGGGTACTGACGGCCGCGACGGGCCTGGGATCGCCGAGCACTCGGGCGAGATCCACGTCGTGAAACAGCACCACCTCGCCGTCGCTGGTGATGCGGCAGTCGGACTCGAGGAAGTGCGCCCCGACCGAAACCGCCGCCGTCATCGCGGCGCGGGTGTTCTCGGCTACGCCCTGAGCCGCGAGCTCAGCAGTGACGAGGCCCCGGTGCGCGAACACGCGCGGAGTGGCATCGTGCGAGAGGTATGGGTGGGGCATGGAGATCCAATTTCGTTGACCGGGTCGTGACTATTCTCGCGCAGCTGCCGTGCAGTTCGGCGGGCTCGAGCGTACCCTAACGGTGACACCAGACTCGAGAGGAGCCACCGTATGCCAGGTGCGGACCACCAGCAGGTCGGGAGCGATGAGAACACCACCCCCATCCAGGGTGCCGGCTCAGCCACCGAGCCAGCGACCGCGACGCACGGTGTGGTGGATCGCGTGGCCACCCCCGCCGAGCACACTGCACTCGCTGCCGCAGTCGGGTGGCAGTCACATTTTGACGACCAGCTCCGCGCGGCTTCGCTTGCCGCTTCCCTGGCGGGGGTGGTGTTCGTTGACGCCCACGCGGGCACCGTCGGGATGGCGCGGGCTGTGGGCGACGGCCTGCAATACGCGTACATTCAAGATGTCATCGTGCACCCCGACCATGAAGGGAAGGGGATCGCCACCGAACTGGTGAAGCGGCTCGTCGAACTCCTACGACCCGCCACAGAGGCCGAAATATTCATCGGACTCTTTGCGAGTGATGCCGCGGTCGGCGTCTACGAATCGCTCGGCTTCCAGTCATCCGGTGCGATCGGCATGCATCAGCGGATCTCGGGCGAGCCGTGAGGGTGAACCTGCCTCGGGTGGACTGCCATGCGAGCTTCACGACGCCTCAACCCTGCGCAGGTGTCCAGTCGAGAGAGCTGACGCGCGCCTTCCTCGGGTGGGCTGTCGCGCACGCTTCGCGCCGCTGGAACCATGCGCGGTTGTCCACCCGAGCGACACAGAGTCCAAAAAGTCGAACCGTCGAGACGTGGAGCGGTCGAGAGGCCGATAGCCGGAGGGCCTAGCGTTCACCCAACGTCAGGCGGGTGAGATGCGCGGCGGCTTCTGCCAGCAGGCGCGGGGTATCGGCCTGCAGCTGTTCCAGCGTCGCCGGGCCTTGCGCGATCGGCCACGCTGCCGCAATCCCCGCCCGCTGGCACTCCTCGAATGTCAACTCGACCGATCCTGCCAGCACCACCACGGGCACCGTGCTCGGCACCGCGCCAGCGGCGGCGTGTGCGCCATCTCGGTGGGCACCCGCTTCGGCGAGCACACGCGACACCACTTTCCCCTGCAGCGACTGCGCGTCGAGCCGCCCCTCCGCGGTGATGACTAGGTCGGCATGATCCAGCGCGTCGCGGAGACCGACCGCATCACTCACCAGCGCGGAACCTGGCACGAGCTGCGCCCCGAATAGCGCGACCGGGCCGAGCGCCAGCCCGCCCGCCGCCCCCAGCCCCGGCAGAAATCTCAACTCACTCGAGTCATACCCGGCAGCCTCGGCAAGCAGTCGTGCAAGGGTGCTCAGGCCCCGGTCAATCACCGCAACCTGCTCGGGGGTCGCTCCCTTCTGCGGGCCGAACACCGCCGCCGCGCCGCCGCCACCAGTGAGCGGGTGGTCAACGTCGCAAGCGACGCGCCATACGATCTTCCCTGCGCGGGCGTCGAGCCCCGAGAGATCGATCTCGTGAAGTTCCGAGAGCCCCCGTGCCCCGGGCGCCACGTCGCTTCCCGATGCATCGAGCAGTCGCGCACCCAGCGCGCGCAGCATCCCTGCGCCCCCATCGCTGGTAGCGGATCCGCCCAGACACAGCAGAATTTCCGCCGCTCCGGTGTCAAGCGCCGCGCGCACCAGTGTGCCCACACCGGCAGTGTCGGCGTCGAGGGGGCGGAGCGGCTGATCCACTATCGCGGGAAGACCGTTGGCATCGGCCGCTTCGATCACCGCGAGGCGCGCCCCCTGCCGCCCGCCGCTGAGTCCTACCCGACCCGTGCGGGGTCGCCCGAGCGCGTCGGTCGTGGCAACTTCGAGAATTGTGCCACCCCAGGCCGCGACCAATACATCGAGGGTGCCCTCTCCGCCGTCGGCGAGTGGCAGCTCCCGAACCCGCGCGCCCTGACCGAGGGCACTGCGCACCCCACTCGCGATCGCCCGCGCAGCATCCGGTGCCGTGCAACTGCCTTTGAGCGAGTCAGGCGCGACCACGACGACGGGCACGCTGTGCTGCGGGTGAGTCTCTCGCGCGCTTCCAGACATGCGATCAGCGTACCGGGGCGCTGAGCCGCCGCGAACGCTGTTCCAGGGCTCAGTTCAATGTCGATGTAACCGTCGTTCGACGGGACTTCACCGTAGGCTGAGGGCAAGGGAGGGGTGCCGTGACTGATCCCATTGAAAAGCCACGCCGAGCGCACCACCCTGCTCGCAAACACCTGCGCGGGAAAGGATACTTCCGGCGGCTAGGGCCGGGGATTGTCACCGGCGCGGCCGACGATGATCCCTCGGGAATCGCCACCTACTCACAGGTCGGAGCCGCGACCGGCAACCGGCTCTTATGGAGCGCGCCCGTGCTCTTGCCGCTCGCATTCGCCGTGCAGGAAGCGTGCGCTCGACTGTCACTCGTGACCGGGCTCGGCCTCGCCGGAGTCATCAAGCAACGCCTGCCCCGGCCGGTGCTCTATCTGTGTCTGGCCTTGGTGGTCATCGCAAACACCGTCAATATTGCAGCGGATCTCGGCTCCATGGCCGCGGCGCTACAACTGCTGGTGCCCGTTCCACAGCTCCTGGGCGTGGTCGGTTTCGCGGCGATCATCATCGTCGCTGAAGTGTACGTGCCCTATCACCAGTATGCGAAGGTGCTGCGCTGGCTCTGCGTCTCATTGCTCGCCTACATTGCGGTGCTATTCGTTGCGGATGTGCAGTGGGATGAGGTGGTGCGCGATCTCCTGATCCCCGGGTTCACCTGGACGAAGCTCGATATCGCGATGCTGATCGCACTGGCCGGTACCACCATCTCGCCATACCTCTTCTTCTGGCAATCAGCCGAGGAAGTTGAGGAACGCCACCGCATCAAGAACTATCGGGTCTCAACCGCGCATATTCGCGCCATGCGCGGAGACGTCTTCGCCGGAATGCTCACCGGTGTCATCGTGATGACGGCCATCATGATCACGGCATCAGCAACCCTGCACAAGAACGGCATCACCGATATCCAGACCGCGGAGCAGGCGGCCGCGGCCCTCCAGCCCATCGCTGGCGATTACGCGGGCGTGCTGTTCCTGGTCGGCATCGTAGGCGTGGGCCTGCTCAGCGTTCCCGTACTCGCCGGGGCCAGCGCATATGCCATTGCGGAGACCTTCGGCTGGCGCGAGAGCCTCGAAAAGCGCCCGAGCCAGGCGCGGGCGTTTTACGCCGTGCTGTTCGTGTCGATCCTGATCGGGCTGTCGCTCAATCTCATCGGACTGAACCCGATGACGTTCCTGTTCATCGCCGCGGTGACGAACGGCCTGGCGGCACCCATCCTGATGGCGGTGGTCTGGTGGCTCGCCAACGACAAGAAGCTGCTGGGCAAGTGGAGGAGCCCGCTGTGGTCACGCATCCTGCTCGGGATCGCGACCCTCGCCATGGCGCTGCTGCCACTGCTCTGGGTGTTGGCGCCGTAGCGCTCGTGCATCTGAGCGCGCTGGCGTGTTAGCGCTTCTTCTTACCGAACACGAAGAGGTAGAGCATCTCAAGGATGCCGACCGTGTTCACCAAGAGCAGCGTCACAAACCACCCGGGGGATCTGTTGGAGCCAGCGCGGTAGAGCGCAAAGGCCTTCCAAATCAGACTCCATAGGCCGATTGCTACTGCCGGCGCAACGGCCTCGGGGTGTTCCTTGAAATATGCCTGTTTCTTTGCCATGACCCCATTCTCCTCGCTTCGCGTGCGCAAACAAGCTCGAATTCGCTCGGTTGAGGCCTGCGGGTTGTCTCGACTCCTTCTACGCGTGCCGTCGGGCTGCGTCGCCTGGTCGAAGTGCCTACGGTAGGTGTGAGCGAACGAACGCGACGACCGCGTTGGCATGGCCGTGGCCCATGCCGTGGTCGTTCTTGAGCATGCTGACGACTTCCATGTACTTCTTGCCAGCGGAAAGCTCTGCGACAGTGAGGTCGATCCACTGCTGTATGGGCTTGCCGTAGGTCTTCTCGATGCTCGGGAAATACGAGGCCGGGCCCGTGAGTTTTTCGCCCGGCGCGAGGGTCGGTGCGGTGATGCGCGTGTCGCTCATGAGGCGATTGTCTCACTGCGTCGGGCTTGAGGAAAGGTTGGGAACGCCGCCGCTTCTCTTTAGTACGGTGCCGGGGCTGGCTGGGAAGCAACCGGAACCCATCGAAATTCCAGCACCTCCTGGCTACGCTGAGGCGTATGAACTGCCCTACAGATGGAACCACTCTGCTCATGAGCGAGCGCCACGGAGTCGAGATCGACTACTGCCCACAGTGCCGGGGTGTGTGGCTCGATCGAGGAGAACTCGACAAGATCCTCGAGCGTGTTCAGGCCGAGGCCGCTTCGATCCCGGCATCGAGTTACGCGCAGCCCACTGCTCAGCAGGTGCCAGCTGCGCAACCGCGCTACCAGGAGTCGCGCAACGACGAGCGACGTGACAGCCGCGACTATCGCGACAGCGACAGCAAGTACCGCAAGAAGAAGAGCCCGTTCGACTTCCTCGGAGATATTCTCGGCTAGCAACCCTGCTCGCGCTTACTCCACCTCGGTGTCACGTTCAAGCCAAGCGAGGAGCGCATCGCGCACGAACCGAGCGCCATCAACTCCCCCGTAGTTCACGGAGAAGCGCGGATCGGCCACGTACATGTCAGCCAAACTGCGCACGTACTCGCCCACACCTGTGCCCTCGGCCGCGGGGGTGCCAGGCACTGACCTGAGCCACTCGATGTGCATACTCGCGACGCGCTGCGCCTCCGCTGACTCAGGCGCGCTACCCGGAGTGTTCGCGACGGTGATCCATTCACGGTTTAGCAGTTCAACCCGCTGCTGGAAGCTTTCTTTGCTCTCCCGCCCGAGCCCCTTCCACCACCGATCCGAGGCCTCGGCCGCTTCTTCGCCCCACCGCTGTTCGTCCTCCTCGCGGTACTGCGCGTGATTGAACCCGTCAAACATCTTTTCGGCCACAATCGTCTCCTTATTTTTCTGCACGCGGATCGCGTGTCCAACCGCCTCGATCTGGCGGCCGATCTGGTCCTGCTGCTGTCGAAGCACTTCCAGGTGCCCTTCGAGCGCCACTATTTCGTCTCGTTGCCGCGACAAGATCTCACCCACCTGGGCCGGGCTGAGGCCCAATTCACGCATGAGCAACACGCGCTGCAGCCGTTGTAGCGCCGCCTCGTCGTAGTACCGGTAGCCGTTGCTGCCGATACGGCTGGCCGGCACCAGCCCGAGGTCGCCGTAGTGACGCAGTGCACGGGCCGTCGTACCCGCTAAGCGCGCGACCTGCTGTATTGACCACTCCATGCCCAGAAGCCTAAAAGCTGACGTTACGTCAATGTCAAGCCGATTGCCGCCCGGCCACGTTATGCCACGATCTGATGCGGGTACCGACCTGTGTTCGATCGGCGCATTCCTGGGTGCGGTGCGCGCTGGTCGCGCAGCAGATTGGGGGTAGATCGCGCAGACGCCCCCGGGCAGCACGCTCACCGCGGCCGAGTGGAATACCCTCCCCCGCGCCGAGAGGTCGAAATCTGCTGGCGTTCAGCTCGCAGTCGAGCATATTTTGACTTCTCAGTAACTGAATCGAGATGCGGATCCCCGACCCCGTCTTGTTACCACGGGCGGTGGCGGAGCAACAGAAAAGGCCCGAACTTCGTTGATTTCTCAACGTTGTTCGGGCCTTCGTTTCTGTGGCGGGTGAGGGATTCGAACCCCCGTAGGCATAGCCAGCTGATTTACAGTCAGCCCCCTTTGGCCGCTCGGGTAACCCGCCCTCGGTCATTTACACGACCAGAGAATCACTTTACTGGGTCACGCGCCCGAACGGAAATCACGCGCACCGAACCAGCCGATGAGACGCGCAGACACGCGCACGCAGCCACACTTCCGCAGCGGATCCGACGGCCAGCTGGCCGCTCAGCGCACGCGCGCGTTCACGTCCTCGATCCACTCGTCGAGCCCCGCGACCGGAGATGCCAACCCGTGCCGGTGCGCGGCCACCGACACCGCCTGCTCGCGCAGGAACGCCAGCAACTCCACCGGCCCGGCCATCGTCACCGGGTCGGCCCACAGCGTCACGCGGGCGAGGCCGCCCATCCACTCGGCCGCGCGGGTGCGATCCCCGCCGATGAGGCGCACGCGCAACGCCGGCGAGCCGTCATCCAGCACCACGCCAGCACCGCCCGCGCCCCCGAGGTCTCCCCCAGGCCCGGCCACCGCGATCCGCTCGAGCCACGCCTCGTCGCGCTCAAGCGACACGGTGATGCCTTGCCGCGCAAGAAACTCAGAGATGCCCGCGGGCAGCACCGCCCCCGTCGACACCGATACCGGCGCCCCGACGGTGAAGGCCGAGACGAGCACCCGAATCAGGTCGCCGAGCTCTCCACCCTCCGCGAGACGCACGTGCGTGGCCACCGGCCAGTGCCGCAGCAGGTTGCGCTCGACGCCCAACCCGATGGCATCGTGCAGGCCGCCAAGCGTGGTGCGCCAGGCGAGCGCATCGCTGAGCGCGGCACGCCGCACGTGGTCAAAACTCTCGTAGTCAAGCGCCGACTGCGCCGTCTCGATCAGGATCTGCACCTCGGGATCGAGCCCGCGCAGGTGCAGCGTCGCACTGGGCGTACCCTCGCGCAGCCGCCACGAGCCGAGCGTCACCAGCCGGTTCGGCCCGCCAGCCAGCGGCTGCGCCCCCATGCCCGATCGCCCGAGACCACCACCCGGAAGTCGCTCGATGCGCCCACCCGTTGTTTCCCGCCCCACCACCAGCGTCGCCGCGCGCACGCGCTCCAGCCACGGCACGATCTCGCTCTCCTCGCCAGCGTGCAGCGCCGCCACGCTGCCACACCCGAGCTCGCCCTGCAGCATGATCGCCTCGTCGACGGTGCGCGCCGCGATCACGCCAATCACCGGCACGCCGACCGCATCCGCCCAGAACGATGAGTCGCGTCGCACCCCGATGCGCACGCCGGGCTGCCACAGGCGCCCCTCGTCGTCGAACTGTTCGGGCTCGACGAGCCACTCCTCGCCGGGCTGCAGCTCGGTAAGCGCTCGCCTCCCGGCATCGCTCACCGGCTCGGGCAGTGGCCCCACATCAAAGATCAGTGGATCCTGATCCCCTGGCCGCCCCGTATCGCCCACGCGCAGCGCTCGCACGGCATCCGCGAGCTGCCCGCGGAGCCTGCGCGAGCGGGCCGCCGACCCGAGCAGCACCAGCGCGCGCGCCAGGTTCGGGCTCGCGTGACCGGCACCAAAGGCCGACCGCACCACCTCGCGCACCGCCGCCACCGGGTCGGTGCTGGGCGCGATGAGGCTCGACCCGAGCGCGCGGAACCGGCCCGAAACCCGCAGGTCGGGGCGACGACGCACGAGCGCCTCGGCGGTGCTCCTGCCGCCCAGCACGAGGGCGCGATCCACCCGGGTGTCTGCGGCGAAGCGCGTCGCACTCTCGCCGCCCGCGGTCACGAGCGTCATCAGGCCAGCCGGCAACCCGGCGGCCTGCCACTCGTCGAGCAGCACCGCGGTCGACCGCGCCACGGTGGGGTGAGCCACGCACACCACGGTGGATCCGGCAGCCAGCACCGCAATCAGCGCCTCCGCGCGCTCGTCAAGCGGCACCCCGGCCTCCGCCACCACCAGGGCGAGAGGATCGGGCTGAAACTCGGCACCGCGCACCGCGCCAAGGCCGGCAGTGAGCTGACCCAGGTATCGCGCGGCGTCGACGGCACCGTTGATCTCAGCATCGATAACAGGCGCGGGTGCTCCGCTCTCGCTCGCGAGCGTCACGACGAGCCGGTCACGCGCGGCGACCGTGCCCAGCGCAAGCCGGCGCACGCGGGTGGCGCGGTCGGCGGGGCGCTGCGCCCTCCACGCTTCGCCCGCCGCAAGCGCATGGTCGATGATGGCCTCGGGATCCACCTCTGCGTCGTGAGTGGGGACATCGCCGAGGTGAGCCGTGCGCTCGTCGCGGGCCCGCGAGAGCAGCCGCCGCACCCACTCGCGGTTCTCGGGGCGGGTCGCGTCGGTGTCGGGCTCATTGGCAAACCCCGACTCTGAGATCACCGGAAGCCGCAGCGGTGGCCCCGCGGGCTCAAGGGTGATGCGGCCGGTGGATCCGCGGGTGAGTCCCAGCACCGCGGCGGTGAGGCCGCCCGTGTCGAAGCGCTCGGTGTCGGCGGGCGGGCGGTAGAACAGGGCGCTGTCGCGCTCGCTCGGATCCCATTCACGGTCGCGCCGCTGCGTGCGATGCGAGGCGGGGAAGGGTTCGACCGCGAGCGCGAGGGCATCGCGCAGGCTCTCGCGCTCGGCCTCGAGCGCCGCCAGGCCACGGGCCCGCGCCGGGTGCACGCCGTCGCGCCCGTCCTCGAGCGGATCGACCGGGTCACTCGCCCCCTCAACCAGCGCGGCCAGTCGGGCGAGCGTCGATTCGGGGTCGGCGGCCTCGGCGGCGAGCGCGATCAGCGTGCCGAGCGCCCCCGCAAATTCCTTCGGCGGGATCATCGGCAGGTGCACGCGTACCCGATGCCCGGCCGCGGCAAGCGCCCGGGCGAATCCGTCGGCGGTTCCGGCGCGCAGCTGCAGCTCGATCGTGTCGGCACCCCCGCGCCTCTCGGCAAGCTCCAGCGCCGCGGCCAACAGGTGCGGATCCTCGCTCGCGGCCACCACCCGCACGGCCCCGCTCGCGCTCGCGCCAAGCAGCAGTTCCATCAGCCGCAGCCACTGCGCCTCCTGCGCGACGCGCCCCTCGAGCGTCGGCGCGGCGAGGCCGGTGCCCAGCGAGGCGATTTGCTCGCGCCCCGAGATGCCGGTGATGTCGACGGTGACCTCGAGCGGTGCCCCACCGTCTTTCGCGCGCAGGTGCGCAAAGCGGATCAGTCGCTCGGCGATGCCGCGCGACTCGGGCAGTTCGGCGAGCAGCGTCACTCCGGCCCGCACACCGTCAAACTCGGCGGCGGTGAGCGCGCGCACGAGGATCTCGGGAGCGGCGAGCGCACCCGCATAATCGGTGGGCACCAGCGAGACGGTCGTATCGTGCGCCTGGGCTGCCTCGAGCACCGGCCGCAGGGTGAGCGCGGCCAGCTGCGTATCGCGATCCACTGACCAGTTGCTGCCGCCCGCGATCACCCGGGCGGGGTCGATCGCGAGATGCGTCACCTCGGGCAGCGACGCGAGCAGCTCTAATCGGTGGATCTCGGTTTCGACACCCGCTGGCCCGAGCACGTCGTCGCCGCGCAAGGCGAGCACGGTGGTGAGCCCGGCATCGCGGGTGCGGGCGATCGCCTCGCCCAGCTCACTCTTTCTCGCGCGCTTCTCCGGCTTTCTCTCCGGCGCATCCGCGGTGTCGGTGCCCTCATCACCCGGTATCTTTGCCGCGAGCACGAGCGGCGATACCCGGTCGCGCAGCCAGCGCCGGGCGATCGGCAGCACCGCCCAGGGCAAACCGAGCGAGGCGATGCCGCCGGCCCGCATGGCGAGCCGGTCTCGCGCGGGCAGCGAGGGGGGAAGATTGCGGGAGGCCTCGCGCAGGCCCAGCGCCGCGGCGAAGGGATCCGCCGAACCGACAATCGTCTCCAGGAGCCCGCGCGTGAACGCAAACCCCCCGGCATCGCGGCGCACCCCCTCGAGCAGGTCGGCATCAGGCCGGTCGAGTTGCGCAAGCCACGCCTCGACTCGGGTCTCGGTCGCAGCGGCGACCCCGTCGACTTCGTCGCGATCCACACCCATATGCCCACTGTAGGGCGAGAAAAACGATTCCCCGGGCAGGGCACGCAGGAGGTGCCAGGCCCGGGGAATCTCACAGCATCCGGTTACGCGAGCAGCGCCCGATCGTCGAAGCTCGCACCCTTGATCTTCGAGAACTCTGCCAGCAGCTGCGGCACGGTGAGCTGCTGCTTCTCCTCAGCGCTCGCCTGAAACACGATGCGACCCTCGTGCATCATAATCAGCCGGTTGCCCAGCTTCAGCGCCTGTTCCATGTTGTGCGTCACCATGAGGGTCGTGAGCCCACCCTGGGCAACGATGCGCTCGGTAAGGTCGGTCACGAGCGCCGCCCGTTGCGGATCGAGCGCCGCTGTGTGCTCATCGAGCAAGAGGATGCGCGGCTCGGTGAAGCCCGCCATCAGGAGCGAGAGCGCTTGGCGCTGCCCGCCCGAGAGCAGGCCCACCTTCGCGGTGAGCCGGTTCTCAAGACCCAGTTCGAGCGACTTCAGTTCCTGCACGAAGCGCTCGCGCCGCGACTTCGTGATGCCGAGACCGAGGCCGCGCGTCTTGCCCCGCTGTAGAGCGAGCGCGAGGTTCTGCTCGATCGTGAGATCGGGAGAAGTGCCAGCCATCGGGTCTTGAAACACGCGACCGACGTAGCGGGCTCGCTTGAATTCCTTGAGCTTCGACACCGGGGTGCCGTCGATCGAGAGCTCCCCGCTATCGATCGAGTAGCGCCCGGCGACCGCGTTGAGGAGCGTCGACTTGCCGGCCCCATTCGAGCCGATCACCGTCATGAAGTCGCCCTCGTCGAGTTCGAGGCTGATGTCGACGAGCGCCTTTCTCTCGTTGATGGTGCCCGGGAAGAAGGTCTTTGATATCTGATCAATCTTCAGCATGACCGCTACCTTTCTGCGCCCGGAACAGTGACGCCCGTAGTTGCCGAGGCGAGCGGGTCGGGTGCCGGATCGCGCGTTGGGTCGGGGGCCAGCGGTCGCCGGTTGCCACGATCTCTCAGCGACGGGAAGCGTTTGAGGAACCCCCACCTGGGCAAGAGGAGCGCCAGGATCACCAGCACCGCCGTGATGGCACGCATGTCGTTCGGGTTGAGGCCCGCCGAGAGCGCGAAAAACACGATGAGCCGGTAGAGGATCGACCCGACCAGCACCGCGAGCGTCGCCATGAAGATATTGCGCTGACCAAGCACCGCCTGACCGACGATCACCGAGGCGAGACCGATCAGAATCAGTCCGATACCCATGCTGATGTCGGTGAACCCCTGGTACTGCGCGACGAGCGCGCCCGCGAGCCCTACGAACCCGTTCGACAGGGCGAGCGTCAAGATCTTCATGCCATCGGTGTCGACACCGAAGCTGCGGATCATCTGCTCGTTGTTGCCGGTCGCCTGAATCGAGAGACCCAGGTCGGTTGAGAGGAACCAGTCGACGACGAGTTTCAGCACGAAGAGAATCACTGCGAAGACGATCACGGCGAACCAGGTCTTGCCGATCCACCCCGCGTCGCGCAGCGGGGTCATCAGGGTTTCTTCGCGCAGCAGCGGGAGGTTCGCCTTGTCCATAATGCGGAGGTTGATCGACCACAGCGCGATCATCGTCAAGATGCCCGCAAGTAGGCCGTCGATCTTGCCTTTGGTGTGCAGGAGGCCCGTGATGATGCCGGCCACGACACCCGCCGCCCCGCCGGCGAGGGTCGCGAGCAGCGGGTTCTGACCCGATGTAATGAGGGCCGCGGCCACCGCCGCGCCGGTGGTGAAGCTCCCGTCGACCGTGAGGTCGGGGAAGTTCAACACGCGGAAGGTGAGGTACACCCCCAGTGCCATGACCCCGTAAATGAGGCCAAGTTCAAGTGCGCCGATCATGGTCGCTACTCGATGACGTTCGCAGCGCGCTCGACGAGCGCGGCGGGCAACTCGATGCCGAAGCGGCTCGCGGCATCAAGGTTCACGGTGAGCTCGAGATCCTTCGAGGTCTCGACGGCCATCTCCGCGGGGTCTGCCCCGTCGAGAATACGGATCGCCATCTCGCCGGTCTGGTAGCCGAGCTTCTCGTAATCGATGCCCACGGTCGCAGCCGCGCCGCCCTCGACATGCGTGGAATCCGAGCCGACGACGAGGATCCCGCGCTCTTCGGCAACGCCAACGATCGAGCCGATGCCCGAGGCGACGAGGTTGTCGCTCGGGGTGTAGATCGCGTCCACATCGCCCAGCGCCTCCGTGGCCTGCTTCAGCTCACCCGCGTTGGTGACGGTCTGCTCAACGACCTCCATGCCCAGCTTCTCGGCCGCCTCGCGCGCCATCTCAACCTGCACCTCACTGTTCACCTCGCCCGAACCGTACACAATGCCGATCTTCTTCGCATCGGGGAGGATCTCGGCGATGAGGTCGATCTGGTCGGCGACCGGGCTCATGTCGCTCGTGCCGGTGACGTTACTGCCCGGGGCTTCGGTCGACGCGACCAGGTCGGCGGCAACCGGGTCGGTGACCGCGGTGAAGAGCACGGGTACGTCAACGAGGTTCTGCGCGGCGGCCTGCGCGGCGGGGGTTGCCACGGCCAGCACGAGGTCGACGCCGTCGTTGGCGAAAGTCTGCGAGATGGTGGTCGCGGTGGCAACCTCAGCGTTCGCGTTCTTCTCGTCGAACTCGATGGTCTCGCCCTCGACGTAGCCAGCGTCGATAAAGGCCTGCTTGAAACCTGCGGTGGCCGCGTCGAGCGCCGGGTGCTGCACGAACTGGCTGATGCCTACGACGATCGCGTCACCCGAGCCGGCGGTCTCGCCGTCAGAGGCAGCGGGGCTGCACGCGGTCAGAGCGAGTGCGGTGGTGGCAGCGAGGCCCAGGGCGGTGAGCGCCCGGCGGCGGAAGCTGGAGTGTGACATGAGGGTTCCTTCTGACTTGAAAGTGACGTTCGCGCCCTCACGTCGGTCTGCGCCGACGGGTGAGTGACACGGAGCGCAGGGGGACTGCGCCGTCCGATGGATGAGCCTAACCAGTGAGGTGTGGGCAGTAAACCTGCACCCGTTTGGCTAGGCAGATGTGGCAGTTATTCTGGTGAAATCTGAGTTTTTCTATACAGTTTGTGTAGCTTGCTGGCAGGAGCCCGAGTTGTGCCTGCGCCGCACCCGGGAGTGGATCACGCCGCGCCGACGAGCAGCGAGTGCGCCGCCGCAATGACCGCGTCGTTCTCCTCGGGGGCGCCGATCGTGACCCGTACTCCCTCGCCGGGGAAACAGCGCACCGAGATGCCGTGCAACTCGAAACCCGCGGCTATAGCCTCACTGCGGGCACCAGTAGCGATCCACACGAAGTTCGCCTCGGAACGCACTGCCGGGAGACCGAGCTCCGCAAGCGCTGCATATACTCGCTCACGCTCTCGGACGATGAGATCGATGCGCTCGGTGAGTTCTGCCTCGACATCCAGCGAGGCGAGCGCCGCCACCTGGGCGAGCTGCGAGACCGCGAAGGGCAACGCGACCTTGCGCAGGTGCGCGGTGACTTCGGGGCGCGCAATCGCGTAGCCGATTCGCAGCCCCGCAAGACCGTAGGCCTTCGAGAACGTGTGCAGCACGGCCACGTTGGGGTACCGCCGAAAGTACTCGAGGCCATCTGGCGAGCCGGGGTCACGATCAAAGTGCACGTACGCCTCGTCGATGACAACGAGCACCCGCTCGGGAACGAGCTGCATGAAAGCCGCGAGCTGCGCCGCCCCCACCACCGTGCCCGTCGGGTTGTTGGGGTTGCAGATGAAGATGAGCCGGGTGCGCTCGGTCACCGCGCCAGCCATCGCCGCGAGATCGTGCCGCGCGTCTGCATCGAGCGGCACCTCGACCGGCACCGCACCGGCGACCCTTGTCAGGATCGGATACGCCTCGAACGAACGCCAGGCGAACATCACCTCGTCGCCGGGTGCAGTGAGTGCGTGAATCAATTGCCCGGCCACCTCGACTGACCCTGCCCCGAGCGCGATGTTCTCGGGCGCCACGTCAAAGCGGTCAGCGAGAGCCTGCGTGAGTTCGGGTGCCGCGAGATTCGGGTACCGGTTGACGACACCCGGCAGCGCCCCGGTGATGCTCCGCAGAACCGCGGGCAGCGGATCGAAGGGGTTTTCGTTTGACGACAGCTTGAAGCTGCGCCCGGCGCCATCCACGGGGGCAGGCTTCCCCGGCTTGTATGCGGCGACCCGGTCGAGTCCGGGCCGGAAGGCGTGCGTCACGATGCGCCTACTTTCTCTTCGTTGAGGGCGGTGAGTCGGTCTGCGCTACTCTATGGAACCGCCAGAACACCGTCAATCGGCACGAATAGCGCTACTCAACCTGCTCATTCTGTTTATACTTATCGGCATTACAATGTGCAGAATGTCTAGCCTGGAGCGCGCATGCCAATCGATCGACTCGATGCCCGACTGATCACCCTCATCAGCGAGGACGCAGGTATTTCGGTGGTCGAATGTGCCCGCAGGCTCGGGGTCGCCCGAGCCACCGCCCAGGCCCGGCTCGACCGCTTGCGGCGCACCGGGGTCATCTCATCGAGTGCGCCGCGGATCGACCCCGACGCACTTGGATATCCGATTCGCGTGTCGTGCTCGATTTTGATCCACCAGTCCGTTGGGCATCAGAAGGTGAGCGAGGGGCTGTCACAGATACCCGAACTCATCGAGCTGCACACCGTGACGGGTGATGCCGACATGATGTCGACGATTGTGGCGCGATCCACCCGTGATCTGCAGCGCGTGCTCGACCTCATGTCAAAGACCGAGGGGGTGGCGCGGGTGTCGAGTCGGCTGGTCATCGAGACGCACCTGCACGAGCGCACGCTTCCCCTCGTGCATAGCGCCGCCGGGGAGTAGGTTCGTGCGCTCGAGGGCAGCCTGAACTGCGTGGGTTCCGCATCTCGCGTTGGCGACCCAGACGACCCTCCGGGTCGGCCACATGTCTCCCGTTAGGGCCTGACGGGATCCACCTCGGCGATCGCGGCGAGGAAACGGTCATTCATCGCGGGTGTGCCCACGGTGATGCGCACACCCTCGGCGCCAAACGCGCGCACGACCACGCCGTGCTGCTGCAGCGCGGCATCGATCTCGGGGGTACGCTCGCCCGTGCGCAGCCACACGAAGTTGGCGAAGGAATCGGGAGCATGCCAGCCGGCCTCGCGCAGCGCGTCGAGCACGCGGGCACGCTCGGTCACGATCACGTCGATGCGCTCCTGCAGCTCGGCCTCGGCCGCGAGCGAGGCGACGGCCGCGACCTGCGCCAGATTGCTCACCCCGAACGGCAGTGCGACCCGCCGGAGGTTCGCGATGACCGCTTCGCGCGCCACCGCGTACCCGACCCGGAGGCCCGCGAGGCCGTACGCCTTCGAGAAGGTGTGCAGCACGGCGACGTTCTCGTGGCGGCGGAAGAAGTCGAGCCCGTCGGCCTTGTCGGCGGCCGTGTTGAAGTGAGCGTAGGCCTCGTCAAAGACCACGAGCACGTGCGCGGGCACCGCCGCGAGAAACTCCTCGAGTTCGCGCTCGGTCACGGCCGCGCCCGTCGGGTTGTTGGGGCTGCACACGAGCATCAGTCGGGTGCGCTCGGTCACCGCCGCGGCCATCGCGGCGAAGTCGTGCCGCTCGTCGAGAGTGAGCGGCACGGGAACCGGGGTCGCGCCGGCCACCTGAGTCAGGATCGGGTACGCCTCAAACGACCGCCACGGGAAGATCACCTCATCACCCTCGCCCGCCGAC